>OKWG01000001.1_pt1 | contig 237391 bp, 197 predicted proteins | sample 1607091 | NCBI WGS metagenome assembly OKWG01 (sample SAMN04414080, study PRJEB24778) | human gut metagenome | material: faecal | host: Homo sapiens
CGATGAAGTTGTGCATAAGCGCGATGATAGTAATCAATGGTTTGGTCACCACTAATTTACTAAATATCTGCGATATGTACAACTTTTTCATTGTAAATATGTTAAGAATCTAATTCAACCAACAGGTTTCTTACTATAATATTCTACCGTACCGCCCAAGCGACCGTTAAATAACTGGAAGTCTACACCGATATTAAACATAGCAGTTGATTCCCACTTCAAATCCGGGTTCGGGTTCTGCGTGATACGGAAAGAGGTAGATGTACCACCACCGTTATAATAAGTACCATACGGCTGATACAACTCCAAGCTCTTATAAGGCTTCAAACCATCTTGATTACCTGTCACACCATAACCAGCACGCAACTTCAAGTCGTTCAACCAACTGATATCCTGCATAAAGGCCTCTTGAGAAATACCCCAAGCAGCAGATACAGACGGGAACCATCCCCATTTATGATTAGCACCGAACTTAGAAGAACCATCACGACGCATCGTAGCGGTGATCATATATCGCTCATCGTAGCTATAGTGCGCACGAGCAAAGAAAGAGATCAATTTATAGTCATTCTTGCTGGAAGTCACATTACCGATCTTCAAATCGTTACCAGCTTGGATAGAGTTGGCACCCATAGATGCTACAGAGAACTGTGTTGCCAAAGATTCTTGCGACTGATAACCGTTGGTTTCCCAAGAATAACCCAGCAAAGCGTTCAGTTTATGTTTTTCCTCCGCACCGAAAGACTTGTTATAGTCGGCCGTCCATTCCATCAACTCACGATCCCATACGAAGTTGCGTCTCTTGGCATAGCCATTCGAGCTATCACCCAAAGAGTTTCCAGCACCACCACCTAACGCATTGTCGGGGCTTTCCCATTGGCTATAATCGCTAGTATAACGACTCTTATATAAGTTCGCCTTTACGTTCAGGCCCTCAATTACTTCAAACTGCACATCGCCTTGTCCATAGAAATAATTATTTTTGAATAATTTGTAGTTTTCATCTTGGGCTTTCACCATGTTACCTTGGTTATAAGCGTTGTCGTTACCCGTAAAATAAGAGCCATCCTCATTGTAAATCGGAACGACCGGAACATTATTGTAAGCAGCGATGAAATAGTCGGCAAACGTAGCTTGCATATCTGTCAAAGTAGCAGCTCCCGTCAAACCAATACGCAAACGATCATTGATAGCTCGTTGCTGGAATTGGAAGCGGAAACTGTGACGCTTCATCCAGTTATCGCGAGCGATACCCTTACGGTCTAAGTAAGTATAAGACGCACGATAGTTACTTTTGGAAGAACCTCCAGACAATGACAAGGCATGATTCTGAGAAATACCCGTACGTAATAAAGCACCGAACCAATCAGTATCAGCGTTATATTTGTCATATTGCGAGATGTCACTACCCAATTGTTTGTTCACATCACGCCATTCGGAAGCATTCAGCATATCCGGTTTGTTAGCAACCTTATCCATTGTCACATAACCATCATAATTAATCTGAGTCTTAGCTCCCGAACCTCTCTTGGTCGTAATCAAGATAACACCACCTGCGGCACGAGAACCATAGATAGCGGCGGAGGAGGCATCCTTCAATACGGAAATAGACTCGATATCTGAAGGAGAAACCGTAGACATATCACCACCGGGAACACCATCGATAACGATCATAGGACCTTGATCGTTTTGCAAGGTAGAAGTACCACGCAAACGAATCTGAGAGCTACGAGTCACATCACCAGAACCAGAAGTAATCTGCAAACCAGCCACTTTACCTTGTAGCAAATCTGAAGCATCACGATTAACACCCTTGTTGAAGTTTTCCTCGGAGACATTGGCTACAGATCCGGTAATCTCCTTACGAGTCTGCGTACCATAACCGATCGCAACAACCTCACCCAAATTTACTACGGATGGAGCTAATTTAACGTCCACTTTGTTACGTCCTTTAACACCTTCTTCCAAAGTGTTATAACCAATAAAAGAAAATTGAAGAACGGCTTTTTTCAAGTCGTTAAGCGTTAGAGTGTAATTACCGTCAATATCGGTAATCGTACCATTGGTAGTACCCTTTTCTACAATGTTCGCACCGATGATGGGCTCACCTTGTTCATCTAGTACTATGGTTCATCTAGTACCATGGTTTAGAATCATGCTACGTATACTTTGTTAATATCAAACATATTCAATATTTTTCCGTAATAAAAAATCAAGCATGGTAGCATCTAGGTATATCAGGTACCATATGAGTATTACACAATAGAGTGAAATAAATCAATCATCAAAACAAAGTATGGATGGTTTTATGTAATGTTTTTTTACATTATCATGGTTTAATTTTAAAAAAGTTATTATATTTGCCTCGAAAATTCTCAATTGTGTTTGTGAATTCAATGATTGTTAACCTAAAAATTAAGTAATTATGCAACGAAAGAAAACATTTGATTCTTTCAGACGCTGTAAGGTAGTGATACTTTCAGTGTTGATGTCTTTTTGCATGACAGCGGCTTTTGCCCAATCTGGCGCTGTTAAAGGAAAAGTTCTAGATGAACCATAGTACTAGATGAACCATAGTACTAGATGAACTTGGCGAACCCATCATCGGTGCGAACATCGTAGAAAAGGGAACTACCAATGGTACTATCACTGACATGGACGGTAACTACAGCCTTACCGTAAATGATTTAAAAAAGGCTGTTCTTCAAGCATCCTTTATTGGTTATAACACGATCGAAGAGAGTGTTAAAGGACGTAGCACGGTAGAGATTAAGTTATCTCCATCCGTAGTAAACTTAGGAGAGGTCGTGGCGATCGGTTACGGTACGCAGACCCGTAGGGAGATCACAGGATCCGTGGCGAACGTATCCGAAGAAAGTTTTAACAAAGGTATCACACGTGACGCTTCCGACTTGTTGCAAGGCAAGGTAGCTGGTTTGACGATCACTTCCGGCTCCGGTGATGTGACGCGTGGATCTACGATGCGTTTGCGTGGTACATCCACGTTGCAGAACGACCAAGGTCCGTTAATCGTTATCGATGGTATTCCCGGTGGTGATATGTCGACGGTAGCTCCTTCCGATATCGAGTCTATCTCCGTCTTGAAAGATGCCTCCTCCGCCGCTATCTACGGCTCTCGTGCCGCTGGTGGTGTAGTATTGATTACGACCAAGAGAGGTTCTGGCTCCAAGACACAAATCAGCTATGATGGTTATGTTGCCTTTGATCAGATGGCCAATAAGCCCGATTTAATGAATGCGGACGAATGGAGAGGTTACGCAAATAGCAAAGGTCTAGACTATAGCGTATACGACCAATATGGTGCCGACACAGATTGGTTTGATGAACTGACTCGTACCGGAGTTTCTCAGAACCATTCAATCTCTTTGTCTGGTGGTGGTTCTAAGAACAACTATCGTGCGTCCTATACCTATTTGGATCGAAATGGTATCATGCGCGATAACGATATGCAACGCCATAGCTTCCGCTTCCAGTTCCAGCAGCGTGCGATCAATGACCGTTTGCGTATTGGTTTGGCTGGATCTGCTACCTTGACAGACTCACATGTTCCGAATGGTGACAACTTCGTGTTGGCATACAGCATGTTGCCTGTTTACCCAGTTTATAACGCTGATGGTTCTTACTTCACGAAAGTTAATGCGGAGTATGACCAAGGTAATCCTGTTCAAAACCAAAATCTGAACGAGCGAAAAAACAGCAACGTTTATTTTTATGGTGCCGGTGATATCCAATTTGAGATTATCAACGGATTGAACATCAAGGCAAATTTATATAAGAGCCGTTTCTCTAATGAGTATAGCCGCTATGACGACTCTCGTACGACGGTCGGACAGGGTAATAATGGCTTTGCGCAAAAACGTAATCGGGCATGGGATCGTAACTTGATGGAGTGGACTTTGGACTACAATAAGTCTTTTGGTGCGGACGAAAAACATAAATTGAATGCGATTCTCGGTTACTCTTGGGAGGATAACACATATTCTTATTTCTTCGCTCAAAACCGCAACTTTTTGATCAACGATTTGTCATATAACGCTTTGCAATCCGGAGCCGGATTAAAGACAGGCGACGTTGAGTCTGGTAAGAACTACTACAAATTGATCTCTATGTTCGCCCGCGCTCACTATAGCTATGACGAGCGTTATATGATTACGGCTACCGTCCGTCGAGATGGTTCCTCTAAGTTCGGTGCGAATCATAAATGGGGTACGTTCCCCTCTGTTTCCGCAGCTTGGGGTATCTCACAAGAGGCATTCATGCAAGACGTAAACTGGATCAATGACTTGAAGTTACGTGCGGGCTACGGTGTTACCGGTAACCAAGATGGTTTACAGCCGTATAAGAGCATGGAGCTTTATGGCATGTCCGGTATCTATTATGACAATGGTAATTGGGCTACATCTTATAAGATTTCCCAGAATGCCAACCCGGATTTGAAATGGGAGTCTACGGCTATGTTAAACATCGGTTTAGATTTCTCTTTGTTCAATGGCCGTTTAGGTGGTACAATCGAATGGTATGACAAACGTACATCAGACATGCTTTATACTTACAAGGTTCCGACTCCTCCGTATGTTTACGACCGTATGCAAGCCAATGTAGGTGATATGAAAAATACAGGTATCGAGGTTTTGTTAAACTTAGATGTGATCCGTAACAAGACATTCAACTGGAATATGTCATTGAACTTGTCCCACAATAAGAATGAAATCACGAAGTTGTCAAGCGATCTTTATACGACAGACCGTATTTATACAGGCGATCCATGGATCCGTGGTGCTTCCGGCGTAACTTCTCACGTAGTAGAGGAAGGCCGTCCCGTAGGACAATTCTTCATGCTGGAATGTACGGGTATCAAGGACGGAAAATATATCATTACGGATTTGAACGGTGATGGTGAGATCTCGGACGATGACCGCACATACGTAGGAGACGCACAACCAGACTTGACATTTGGATGGCAAAATAATTTCACTTGGAAGAACTGGGATTTCAGCTTCTTCTTCCGTGGAACGATCGGCAACAAGGTATTGAACAACCCGCGTGCGGCTTATGCGAATAATACGTACTTGATCGGTACAAACGCATTAGATGATGAATTGACTTATACGATGAAAGAATCTTCTCGCGTATGTTCTTATTATTTGGAGAATGGTTCGTTCATCCGTTTGGATAACTTGGCCTTAGGTTACACCTTCGATACGAAGAAGATTAATTGGTTGGATAAAGCTCGTCTTTATTTCGCCGCTCAGAACTTATTCGTAATTACTGGATACAAAGGTTTAGACCCAGAGGTTGAATTGTTCCGTGGTGAATCTTCCGATACGGATGCTGGTTTGTCTCCGGGTATTGAGCCTCGTCAATTCTTCCCGAAGGCACGTACCTTCACATTGGGTGTTAATTTAACTTTCTAAATTAAATCGTTATTAATTATGAATAAAAAATCAATTATATCATTATTTACTGGTGCTGCACTAATGTTTTCCATGCCCTCCTGTACGGATTTGGATGAAACGGTGTATGATAAGATTCCAGCAGAAAACTTCGGTAAAACCGATGGTGAAATCAATTCGATCATTGGCCCTGCATACAATACATTTAAAAGATATTTCTCTGACGCATGTATTGCTTTATCGGAATGCTCAGGAGATATGGCGGTCGTACCTACCCGTAAAGGTGGTGACTGGTATGATGGTGGTCAGTATCGTGAGTTACACATGCACGCATGGACTGCGAATACCTCAGCCGTGAAAAACGCATGGTCAAGATCTACGGAAGCGATCTCTGCTTGTAACTTAATTTACGAGACTATTAGTACTTCCGCATTGGAAGAATCCGCAAAAGCTAGAGCGTTAGCGGAAATCCGCGGTGTACGTGCGTTCTGGATTTATTACCTGATGGATAATTGGGGAAATGTTCCATTGAGTATAGATTACAATGACACAGAACTGCCCACTTGCAAAACAAGGAAGGAAGTTTATGATTGGTTGGTTAAAGAGGTAAACGAGATCAAGGACTTGCTTCGTGAAGATGTTTCTGACGCTAGTTATGGAAAATTCACGAAAGGTGCCGCTTATACCTTATTGGCAAAGTTGTACCTAAACGCAGAGGCTTGGGGCGTAGACTCTCCTCGATATAAAGAGGCCGCTGACGCTTGTGATGTCGTGATGGGGCTTCCTTATATATTAGAGGCTAACTGGAAAACAAATTTCCAAGTAAATAACCAACAATCAAGAGAAGCTATCTTGGCTTGCTGCTTTAGTGCGAACGATACGGAATGGCAAAATCAATTACATTACCGTACTTTGCACTATAAAGATAATATACCTCTTGGAGCTACTTTCAGCGCATGGAACGGTATTTGCGCACAGCCGGATTATGTATTGCTATTCGACAAGGAAGATCCTCGCTATGAAGGCTCTTTCTTAGTAGGTCCAAGTATCGACCCAGCTACTGGGAAAGTGTTGATCACGGCACACGACCGTCCTTTGATACACACTCCGGAAGTTACAGTTATCCCCGGAACGGAACGTGATGGTACGATTTGGGGTGACGTGAACCAAGAAGACGGCGCTCGTTGTAACAAATGGACTTTCGATAAGTCCTTAACTAATGCGATGGAGAATGATTTCCATATCTTCCGTCTGGCTGATGTATATTTGATGAAAGCAGAGTGTTTGATACGCACAGGAGGCAACAATGCGGAGGCTACACGTTTGGTCAATGCGGTCCGCGAACGTGCTTACGGTAACTCTAACCACAATTACGCATCCGTAGATCTAGAAAAGATCGCCTTAGAACGTAAGTTCGAGTTGGCATGGGAATGCCACGCACGTCAAGACAATATTCGCTTTGGAACTTTCCAAAACGCTCGTTGGCTGAAATCTGAAACGAAAGGGAAAGACTACATGAATATCTTCCCGATCTCTCAAGACGCATGGCAAACGAACCAGAACTTAAAACAGAACCCGGGTTATCCCGCATTCTAAAATATTCTATGGGCTAGATGAGACTTTTTAGGTTTCGTCTAGCCCTTTTTGTATAATCTTAAAATAATACGAACATGAAGAAGTATTTGATTTTACTTGCGATGTTACTCGTCGCCGTTGCGAACTATGCGGAAAAGCCCGCTAATTATGTGGAAGCCTCCCAAGAAGCGTATAGAGCTTCTGACCCTCTGATGCTAGAAGGATATTTTACAGGTGATACTTTCTCCGGGCAGATTGAGTTGATGACCGCAAACCAGATTCCCGGATACAATACACCCACAAGGCTTACAATTGTCGTAAGTAATCCCGTATTATCTTCCTATAATTGGTCTGTCTCCGGTAATGGTATATCATCTTATATCTCTGATAGCCATTTATGTGAAATATTCTTCAAGACAGGAGGATCACGTGGCTGTACGGTTACTCTATCAGGTCCTCTTGCGTCTACCGGTCAACAGGTGACAAAGGTTTTCGGATTCTATTGATGTTGAAAGTGAAGACATTCTTAGAAAGTAATGCCCCGTCACCAACTTATTCGTAAGTCTGTGACGGGGCGTTGCTTGTTTTGTATCTTCTATTATTCTATTGGATATTTGTCAATACCATAGACCTTTTTTATATGAGGATCAATGTAGTAGATTCTTTGCCTCTTCTTGTCCCCCGATCTTGAATATTGCGCTCTTACCTACTAGGCGTTTGAAAGAATGAACGTGTGCCCAAATGCTTATGGGCATTAGGGGAGCGTTACAGTATGTCCGATACCCTATCTGTCAGGAACTACCGCTCCATCCTCTCCTTCTCCTTTATCAACCCATTCCGATACGCATAAAGCAGTTTCTCCAAGTCCTTGATCTGGCTTTGAAGATCCGCACCCTTATCCGTATCTTTCACCATCTGGCGATGGGAGCTTAATTCTACCACGATCGTAGTGGATTTGATATCCAAGCCTTCCTCGATCGCTTTCGCCCGGGATTCGAAGGGTTCGTGTTGCACAAGCTGGAAACCACGGGAGTGATATACTAATGTATAGCCTGCGATACCGGTTTCCAAATGATACGGACGGGAGAAACCGCCATCGATTACCAACATCTTGCCATTCGCCTTGATGGGATTCTCACCTTGATTGGAACGGACAGGGACATGTCCGTTGATGATATGCCGATGCATACCGGTCACCCCAAACTCATCCAATATCCTATCACAAATTTCCTCTTGCTCTCGTAACGTATAATAAGCGCCTTTTTCCTCCTTATGAGTCTCGGCCTCTTCGATAAAGGCACGCTCGAAAGTAGCCATCTTGCTTTTATCGAATAACGGGGAGTCCTTGCCGCCCCAAAGATACCAGATATAATCATGCGCATATTCCACTTCTTCCTGCTCCCCGGTCTTGAAATAAGCCGTACGGATCAGTTGGTCTACACGGTCCAACAAAGCACGGCCCTTATAATCCTGCCCCAAGATACGTACTGACTTAAACGTCCCATCCGGATTCATCGGGATAGAGGCATGAAACAGTAAATTGGAATTACAAACCTGATACATTCCCCCATGCCGGAAGAAACAACGCATATGCTTTTTCATCTTCTCGCTGCTCTCAAAAGAATGCAAGATCTTTCGGATCAAATCCTCCTCCTCAATAGAAAGACGATACGGATCTTTCGGGTCTAAAGTAGGCCAGTTGGTATCTTTAAGCGTATAATCCTTTCCACCGATATGAACCACTCCCCGCTTCAGATCGATATGGTGCAACAACATCCGGTCATCCATCTCAAACTCCGGACGACGGCGGATGATCTCACCCTCCAGCTTGAACTGGATGATGGTGATCGCCTTGTGCATCTGGGCGATCAAACGGGTGGTCTTCTCATCCATTGCATTATCGGCGAACTTTGTTTTCGGCATGAATAACGCGCAAGGATCATCCCCATACGCCTCCATCGCGAAAGTGGCCAACGGCAAAAGATTGATACCATATCCATCTTCTAAGGTAGCCATATTACCAAAGCGTAAACACATACGAATCACGTTGGCGATACTTACCAAATTACCGGAAGCGGCTCCCATCCACAAGATATCATGATTACCCCATTGAACATCGAAATTATGGTAATCGCAAAGGATATCCATGATCAGATGAGCGCCCGGACCCCGATCGTAAATATCGCCGATGATATGTAACAAGTCGATTGTCAACCGTTGGATCAAGTTACACATAGCGATAATGAAATCGTCCGCACGTCCCGTGGAGATGATCGTACAAATAATCTGATCCACATAAGCGGATTTATTCGGCTCTACGGAAGACTCGTGCAATAACTCCTGAATAATATAGGAGAACTCCTTGGGTAAAGCCTTACGTACTTTCGAACGGGTGTATTTGGAGGACACGTTCCGGCAAACACGTACCAATTGATTCAAGGTAACTTGATACCAATCTTCCAGATCTTGCTCTTGGCTCTTGATCAGTTCCAGCTTATCCTCCGGATAATAAATCAAGGAACAAAGCTCCTTCTTCTCGGATTCCCGGAGCGTATTACTGAAAATCTCGTTCACCTTGCGCTTTACGGCACCGGAAGCGTTTCTCAGCACATGGCTAAAGGCTTGATCCTCGCCATGTAAATCACTCAAGAAGTGCTCCGTACCCTTCGGTAGGTTCAAGATCGCCTCCAGATTAATGATCTCCGTACTGGCATCCGCGATCGTCGGGAAACTCCGTGCCAACAATTGCAAATACCGTAAATCGTTTTGTACAGATTCGGCTATAATATCTTTTGTCATCTTATCTCTTATTTATACGCGAATATAAATAGATCCGGTCATTTAAACCGAACCTGCTCCGGTTTATTTTTCTCGGCTACTTGCTGGATCTCATAGGGGCTGACCTCTACGGCGCCTTTCGTCAATTCCGGAATATTGTAGGAATACAACTGATAGTCATACTTATCCGGATCTTCTTGAGGCAATAAGAACGGTTTCGAAGGCTTACCGTCTTTCCCTATATAACAAATATAAGGTAAAGTATATAAACCGTTATCCCGGCGGCTACTAAATACGACCCAATCACTATTACTACTCCAAGAATGATAGCTATCCGTATCCGGGCTATTCAACGCGGACATATCCATCGCTGTCCGATTCTCCAAATCCATCATCCGGATCTCCGCATCCGGGTGCCAAATAGGGAACTGCCCATAAGCGGTTTCCGTGTACATCAGGAAACGCCCATCGGGAGAGATACGGGGAAATGTATAGCTCAAGCTATCCGCATGTACCAACGTATCGATCGGGAAACTGATCTCGCCACGATCCGGATCGAACGCGACACGACAGAGATTATAACGTACTTTATCATAATTCTCCGGCATCTTCTGGGCCGGAGCCGTACAGAAATAAAGCCATTTACCATCCGGAGAGAACGCGGGGAAAGTCTCGAATGCATCTTTTGTGATCAATGAGGCTTTCGAAAGGATTTCTTTGTTTTTCACGTCATACACCACCACATCGGACTCCAAGTCGAACACTTCCATCTTTTTCTCTTTCACGGAATGGAAAAACTGTTTGATATCATTTACCGATGTGGTGATATAGCGCCCGGAAGGATGCCAGAAAGGATACGTCATATTACTGATCGTCCCATTCGTTTTCGTATTCAATTTACTGATTTTCTTGTCTTGGACAATATAAGTTCCCCCATTCGCCGCACGCATATGGAACATCATCTGCCCTGGATCTCCCATACAGAACGAATGGCAGTTCATACAATTATAGCCAGTCATATCGTTACGGATAATCGGCTGTTCGTCAAACGACTCCAAATTCCGCTGATAAATACCCACAATATGCCATTTCTCGTATCCCGGCTCTATCAAACGGTATACTAAATGAGAGTCGATCGCTTGATCACTGATATAGACAGAGAATGGTGCCCATTTAGTCCACTCATCACCTATCTTCGTGGCGATCGTAACAAAAAAGGCTTTTCCACGGTTTGCGCGTGTCAAGCGAATCCAATCCTTCATCTTAAAACGGATCGTATTTGTCCCATGATATTCAAATACTTCCGACTCACTACCTTCTATTTTCGCATAGCATTCATCCGCTGGTACATTGATCCGGAAATTCAACGGAGCTATATTATAAGGTATAGTCGTCCCTTTATAATCCGGAAAAATAGGAGGCGGGGACATACGTTCGTTCGTGACATTCGTAATGCCTTCCGGATGCAAGGACCAAAAGCCTAAATATACGACTATAGTGAGAACTTGTATTATTAGATATCCGATCACAAAATTTCGGACGATCTTTCTTTTCTTTGTATTATCCATGTATTATTGTCGTTTAGGAGTCGGGATAAATTGAGCGTAATAATAATAGGTATCACCAAACTGTTGCTTCAAGGCTGCCGGCGGCATAGAGCGTGCCACTTTCATGAATTGCAGGAAGCGATTCTGCACCTCCTGACTGATCGGGAAGCTCCGGAACGCCTCCGGATCTTTCTGTACGGCCGCGAAGAACAAGCAAATAGCTTCTTGATAAAGCACCGGGAATGCCTCACCCCGTTCTTTCATCAATTCCATATAATGCATAAAAGTCATCAAATCCTTATAAACCAAAAGATATCCCATCCCATATTCGAAAGCCGGACGGTTATCGGCATGATCATCGATCAAAAAAGCCAATGCGTTCGGAAAGATCAAGGTCAGGTCCAAAGGATTATCGGTAATCGGAAGCATCGCCCGTTTTGCCGCTATCCAATCTTCCGACGCACAAGCCACGGAGTCCAATAATGGACGTTGAGCGGTTGCCCAATCCCGGTAATGCGGGTTCGATTCCAGTATCTTGATATATTTCTCCGCCGCACGATATTCGCCGGTTACCAGATAAGTCTCCACCAAACGCTTCATCAAACGAGGTTGCACGCAACGTTGTGAACTTAATACCCCCACAAAGGCGAAACGTTGGGCGGCGTTCACTTGCCCGACTTGCCAAGCGACCTCACTCGCCTCGATCAACCCCATCCGGCTTTTCGGATCGTGCGGAATAAAACCACCCTCACCGATCTGGGGGAAACGCATCAAATCGGAAGTAAAACGTCCGGTTTTCGACAAAGCCAAATTCAGATAAATCAAGGCATCCATATCCCGCACAGAATGCGCACGAGCGTGCGAGACAATCTTCTGCCATTCTCCCAGCCGTGCATAGTAATCATACCGATAGGCCTGCTCCATCGGATCTTTCTTATAGAGAATCCCGGCGACCATCGCTATCAAAAGAAAAACGTAAGAAACGATTCGTTTCCAAGATTCCTTACGGATGAAAACCCGGCTCCTTACATAATAAAGAATGAAAGCGATCAAAGGATACGCAAGCATGATATATCCTAAAGAATTAGGTATCGGATATTCGGGATGGCATAGATGTTTGCTGAAAAAAGCTTCCCGCATCGGAAGAATATAAACCGTACGCATGGCGATCAACGGTAGCAAACCTCCCCAAGCGATAGCGATAATGGCTACTCCAAAACGAGCCTTATCCTCTTTAGCACAACACTCATAAACCGCGATCAATAAGGCCAACAATAAATTAGCGGGTGCCGCAAAAAAATAAGAGCCCCCCAAAAACAAGAAGCCAAAGAGATAACGAAGCCAATCAATCTTGATTGAAGTATACAAATACGCAAGAACCTGCACGAAAGCGAGCATCGTCAACAAGGCGATTGACTCCTGCGGATAGATCCAAATTAAAAAAGAGGGAAGAATAGCCGCCAACATAGAGGCACGAACCCCACAAGCTTTTAAGTAAAGGAAAAAACAGCCGGAGATCAGCCCTAATAATAAAGCGATCACTACCGAAGCTCCATTAGGATGGATAAACGCAAGCGATAAGAACTCAGTCACATATTCATTCAATCCACCCGGTTCGGCCAATCGATCTTGGAAATAACTACCGGCAGTCTGAAACATCATATACTGCTCCAGAAAACGATACCAATACCGAAAATTCAACTCTATGAATAGGAAACTTCCTATAATAAAAAGGAATAGTATAATGGTATTATTGTTAACAAATAGTCTATTCTTCATTCTCCAACTGTTTTTCGGATCGTAAAGATAGAAAGTATATAGAAGACGGCAAAAGAAAAGGTTTAATTATTATATTGAACACGGAATACACGAAACACACGGACTGATACTATATACCTCAGTGTATCGCTGTGTGTTCCGTGTTCAATCCTGTACTTACATCTGCTGCTCGCCGCCGCCAGAGCCGCCGCTCTTCACATCATCGTTATTGATACCGCGTTTTACTTTCTTGATAGCATCTTTCAAGGTACCGAAACGATAGGATACGCTAACTTGTAACATGCGCATCGTTCGGTAATTGGTCTCACGGCGGAAGAACGTATCGTCTGAAGAAGTGTTTTCCATCTTCATTCGTTTCCAGAACGGGTTCTGGAAAGACAACTGAACCGAGAGCTTTTTCTTCAAGAAATCCTTATTTACGGAGATTCCCGTAAAATAGAATGGAGAACGTTTACCCTGCAACTGAATCCAAGGAGAGAAATATCCTCCATGCAAGTTCAAGCGAAAATCCATCGGGAAATTAAACTGCGTACCGGCGAATATACGACCGCTGAAACCACTGTTCGCCATATCATTCATATCGCTCTTCAAATCCGTATAATCCACACCTCCATTCATATAAATACGGAACAAAGGAACCGGGTTCCAATTTGCGTATACGAACAAGCCCGTAGATTGTTTCTTTCCTATATTACCATAAGTAGTCTGGAAAATACCCGGGTTCTTCGGATCGATAAAGGTATATTGCTCGATCGAATTATTCACGAACGTATAAGTAGCGCTCGCGTTAATGCTGAATTTCTGGGCGAACATACTATAGTTCAAGTTAATATTATTACTTTTCTCAGAGTCCAGATTCGGGTTACCGAAGGATATATTCTGCGGATCCGCATTGTTTACATAAGGATTCAAATACCAGATACCCGGACGCTGGATACGCATATTATATCCCAAGCGAAGCTGTTGCGCCATGCTCAGTTGATAAGAGATCGTAGCGTTTGGCACCACGTCGAAATAATGGGTGTCAAAATTCATATCGGGAGCCATCTCGTATTTCACATCCAAAGAAGTTCCTTCCGCACGGACACCCGCTTTCACGCCAAACTTATCAAACTTCATCGAATAGCCCAGATAAGCGGAATAGATATGTTGGGTATGACGGAAATGGCTATCCTTGGAAGTAACATCTTCCCATATATTCAGCGAATCGTTGAAAGCGGTACGATCTGTATTACTCCGGCTCTGGCGGAATATGTATTTCGCGCCAACCTCCAAGGTCTGGTCCTTCCATGTAGGAGTCGTATAATCCACCTGTCCGGTGTGCTCATTCGTAGAAGCCTTATTGATATTATTTTGCGGATAGCCGAGCCAAGGATTGTAATTCACGACATTCTCTAATTCCGTATAATCCTTACTATCATTCGGAGAATGGCTGAAACGGTAAGAGACCGTCAGCAACTCATCTTTCTTATGGGTAGAGTGCTGGTAATCCACGTTCACGTCCGTAGAACCAAATGTCTCTGTCGTTTCCGAGTTACGGTTATAACTGTAGACCGGATTATGATTGATATCCTGCATATTCACGTTATACTCCGAGAAACTTTTCATCTCGCCACGGAATAAGTTCGCGCCAACGGTCAATAGATTCAAAGAGTCGATCTCATAACTTCCCTCCAAATAACCGAATTGGAACGGTCCACGGCTCTTTCTACGTCCATTTTGTGTCAAGAAGTGTTCCCCGTCATTTTGCAAATCTTCCCGTACGGAGTTAGCGTCATTCCATGGGTCCCGCTCCCGATTATAGTTATAGTTGGCGGTAAGTCCTAATTTTCCGGCTTTTAGAGATACATAACCACCACCGCCTACACGCCCCAACGAACTACCGTTCACACGAACCGTACCAGTATATCCTTGTAGAGCATTTTTCGTTGTAATGATATTAATAATACCACCGATACCCTCGGCGTCATATTTAGCGCCCGGGTCTGTGATCACCTCTATGTTTTTCACGGAATTGGCCGGCATACTCTTTAATACCTCAGCAGGATTATTACTCAACAGGTTAGAGGGTTTACCATTCATGTAGATCTTGAAGTTCGTGGAACCTTTCAATTGGATTTGGTCATCTCCATCCACGGTTACCATCGGCACTTTGCGCAACATATCCAACGTATTGTTGGTCTGTGCCTCGGGGTCATCTTCCAAGCTATAGGTAAGTTTATCAATCTCAGCCTTCACCAAAGGTTTCTGCGCCGTAACTGTCACTTCCCCCAGCCGCTGGTTATCCTCCTGCATATATAACTTACCCAAATCCAAGTTCCTCTGTTTATCCGAGATCGTAAATATTTTCTCGGCAGGAGTTTTTCCTATAGATTGCATAGAGATGATATATTTGCCGGCGCTACTCAATGGCGCCTGAAACTTACCATCCACATCACACGCTAAAAGCTTGACCGGTTTCTCGGGGGTCTTCGCAAAAGCAATTCTCAACGTCGCATAGGGTACGGACTCGTTACTCAGCGAGTCTAACACCTGTCCCTTAATTGAATAGGAACCGGTTTTATCAGCCTGCGCATACAGAGGAAGCGCAAGGAACAGTACCCAAAATAAGGTAAATAATTTCTCTTTCATACGTTCATCTATTACTATAAAAATAATACATTTTACTGCAAATTACACTATTTACGATTTCATCGTACAAATAAAGTCATTAATAATGTTCATATTTCCTTTTTCTTCTAAAGAAGTCTGAAAAAAGAGTATTTTTTCATATATAGACGGACATCAAGTAAAACAGGTTGCACAATAATCCTAGGAATCTTTGAGAAAACGAATATATTGTTATTTTTGCATTCGTAATTCTTTAAAATACAATGTCATGAGAACTATCTTTTGTGTATTAGCCACTTTGATGTTGGGCTTGACCGGTATGCAGGCCCAGAGTTTAAAAGCCATTAAGTTGAATACTCCCGACAAGACCCGGGGCACTTCGGTAATGAAAGCCTTGGCAGACCGTCACTCCGAGCGCGAGTTTGCCAACAAGAAACTCAGCCTACAAGATCTTTCCGATTTGATGTGGGCCGCTATCGGTATCAACCGGGAGGATGGGAAACGTACCGCCGCTTCCGCCTTGAATAAGCAAGATGTGGATGTCTACGTATTGATGGAAGAGGGCGCTTATCTGTATGATCCGAAAGCCCATCAACTGAACCCGGTAGCGGAAGGCGATCACCGTCCACTGATCGGAGGAAAGCAAACCTCCGTGAACTCAGCTCCCGCTTGTCTATTGATGGTTTCTGATGTTTCCAAATTCGGCAATGTAGGTACACCACAATTACGTGAGCGCTTTGGAGCCTTAGATGCCGGGCTAGTCTCTCAGAATATCGCCTTGTTCTGCTCCGGATGTGGCTTGGTAACGGTTCCCCGCGGCAGCATGGAGGCAGATGCGTTGAAGAAGATATTAAAGCTATCCGACTCCCAAATCCCGATGATCAATCATCCGGTAGGATACGCAAAATAACGTCAGCACTCACGTAAGCCCCCGAGAATCATCTTGTGGGCTTACGAGACCGCTCACGCAGGAGGCTGAGAACAATCTCTACAAAAAATAGATATTCCGACTCTCCGAATATGATCAACCAATTCCATATTCGTCAATTTATGAAAGTTTCCCTTAGCTCGCGAACCGTAAAGTATTACTTCCTCAATATCCTCGTATCGAGCGAAAAACTCACGCAACTTATTCAATTCTATGTCACTCAATCCATATTTCATTTACAGCTTCATCTAGTCCCATTTTCCGATATACATAACATCCTCTCTTCAAACCGGCAAAATAGCGGATAATAAACCTGTACGATATTCTCATAAATTTCAGAAGCTACATCGTCATCATAATTATGAGAAGTCAAATTACGATCCTCGATTGTCTCCATCCATCGTTTATCTTCTATAAGCCCTATTTGTAAAGCCTTACGTATAGCATCATGCGAACCTCGAATATCCGTATAACCTTGATATTCCGCATAATCTTTCATCACCTTCCAGGCTAATTCATGGGTATATTCAAAACGCTGAATTAATCCTTCTTGCAAAAGTTCATCAACCTCGTCCGCTAATTCCAACCGCCGAGATACAATGCAAACCAAGCAATCAAAGCCAGCAGCACGAATATAACCACCAAAATCGTATTCCCCCAACGAATCAGGAAGGAAGGCATCTCGCCGATCATGTTGCGGACTTTCTCGCTACGCAACTCGATACGGTCTTGATCCGATTCCGCTTTTTTCTTCATCTCATTGTAGGTTGACATATTTTTAGTTTCCTAGTTCCAATTGATTCTTTATTAAGTTATAATAAGCACCCTTGCGATCGATCAGCACGTCGTGGGTGCCTACCTCCACAATACGGCCCTTGTCAAGAACGACTATTTGATCGGCATTGCGTACGGTACTTAATCGATGGGCGACGATGATTACCGTCTTGCCCCGGTAAAAGTCCGTCAGATTCTCCACTATAGCACGTTCATTGTTAGCATCCAACGAATTCGTCGCCTCATCGAAAAAGAGATAAGAAGGGTTCTTATAAACCGCACGGGCTATTAAGATCCGTTGACGCTGGCCTTGGCTTACGCCTTGCCCGTCCGGACCTATCACCGTATTATATTTTAAGGGTAAGCGCTCGATAAATTCCTCTATATTGGCGATACGAGCTGCCAATAATAAGCGAGATTTATCAATCTCACCGTCATCTACAGCAATATTGCGTGCGATCGATTCAGAGAACAGATAACCGTCTTGCATCACCGCACCACATTGGTCACGCCACCATAAAAGGCTGAAAGATCGCAAATCATTTCCACCCACCCGGATATCACCTTCTACCGGATTATAGTAGCCCAATAATAACTTGATCAAGGTTGTTTTCCCGCTACCACTCGTTCCTACGATCGCCGTAATCTTGCCTCGAGGTATTTTAAGGTTTATCCGCTCCAAGACTTTCGGCGAATGGATGCCCTCATATTGAAACGTCACGTTACGAATCTCAATGTCCCTATCGCTTCCGTCAAAACCGGTTATCATACGTTCCGGCGTCTCCTCTTCTTCCCGATCATGGATCTCGCTCATCCGTTCCAGACTAATCTTCACGTCTTGCCAACTATAAAGAAACTGCACGAACTGTTCCACCGGAGCGTTCAACTGCCCGATAATATACTGTATAGCCAACATCATACCCAACGACAGGCTACCCCCAATCACAGCCGTAGCGGCAATCACCGTAATCACGATATTCTTTACCTCATTAATCAAGATACTGCCGGCCTCCTGACTCTGTTGCAGCCGCATCGATTCGATGTTTGTCCGGAACAAGTCCGCTTGTATATCCTCCCACTCCCAACGCCGACGGCGCTCACAATGCTGAAGCTTGATCTCTTGCATACCATTCAATAACTGCATGGTTTTCGATTGATTACGGGCCCGTTGCTCAAAATAAGTATAGTCCAGCAAACGGCGTTTTTTAAGGAAGAATGTCACCCATACGGCATATAAAGCGCTACCTAGTACGAAAATAAAGAATATCAATCGATTATAATAAAGTAATACCCCACCGAACACCACAAAGCTGAAAGCGGAGAAAAGCACCGTCAATGTCTGCGCCGTCAAGAAACGTTCCACACGCTCATGATCATGGATGCGTTGCAAGAGATCGCCCGTCATCTTCGTATCGAAAAACGACATGGGTAATCGCATCAGTTTGATCAAGAAATCGGATAACAATGATATATTCACCCTCGCACTTATATGCAGTAATATCCAGCGACGGATAAAGTCCACCGAGGCACGGCTCAAGACCAGCATCAACTGTCCCGCCAAGATCAGATAGATCAGATTCAGATTCTTAGTAGCTATACCTTTATCCACGATCACTTGGGTAAGAAACGGAAAGATTAATTGCAACACGCTTCCCAGCGCAAGCCCCAGCAACAACTGGATAAAGAAACGTTTATAAGGTTTCATATACCCCCAAAGGAAATGAAAAGGATCCCTTCCCGTATGACGTTCATCTTTCCGCTCATAAAAAGCGGGGGTCGGCTGCAAGGCCATTAATATGCCTTTCTCCTCCCCTCTCGAACGGGTACTGATCCACGCATTACGAAACTCTTCCTCATCAATACGCAACAAATTCTTACCAGGATCAGCTATATAAAAAACAGATTTCCCATCCTGTTTCTTTTTAACGTCATATAATACGACAAAATGATCTTGGTTCCAATGGAGGATACAAGGGAAGGGACGTTGCTCCACCATCTTCCCCAAGGTCATTCGTCCACATATCGTACGAAATCCTATATACTCGGCGGCATCAGCGATACCCAACATAGAGACTCCTTCCCGAGTGACAACACAAAGGTTCTGCATCGTCTCGGCGGAATACTCCTTGCCGTGGAACTTGGCGATCATGCGGAGGCAGGTGGCACCGCATTCCATGGAGTCGGGTTGTTTGATATGAGGGAATCTCACAATTAATCAATTACTGGCATCGTTGATAATCCTGGCATACCTCCTTCATTATTCAAACTCTTCTTTCCACTCTTATACTTCCTGCCAGAAAAGAAATTCCAACTAAGACGCACAAATAACATCCTGCCGTTGTCCTTAATGGTAGTCCATGATTTTTGTGGAGTGATGGAAGATAACAAGTCGCTTCCAGCATCCCATTGCTTTGCGAAAGGATAATACAAGCCCAATCCAACGATGAAATGTTTCTTGCTATATTGTAACATTGCGATTGATGATAATGATCGATATTCCAAACGTTCCCCCATCAAGTACTTATCTCGGGTATCCGCAGTAAGAAGCAAAGAAAAATCTTTGTAATTAATATTCGCCTGAAACGATGCACTAAACGTATTCAAATGATGCCGATAATTCTCTCCGGAAGTCTTATAATGCGAATATCTCAATCGAGCAGATAAGGTCAATATATTATTAAACAGACCACTGTAACGGCCATATGCCATCAAAAAATAACGCTGCATATAGCCTTGATTAAGATAGCTATTGATAAACATACCTGCTTTATCATCATAATAAATATGATCAGTCACCGGATTGTCCATATAATAATGATAGCCGGACAACTGCAAGTTAAGCTTCTTATGTGTAAACGAGTAAACCAATGAATTTTCATACGCATTATAAGCTGATAAGTTTCGATTTCCTTGTGATTGCAAATATGGATTCACAACCTGTACCACGTCATTCAGATAAGCTACTTGAGGATCTTCCGAAGATAGTTCAAAATTATAACGAAGCAATGATGTCTTAGAGAAACGATACCCCAGACTAATAGCAGGCTGGAAAGACCAAAAAGTACAGTTTCTATCTAACTGGCCATAACGACTCATAGCCCCGGAAACACCAGCATTATAAATGAATTTATTGAAATTTCCTGATAATTGAGCGTAAGCGTAGAGATAGTTGTTATCCGTTTCCCGAACTCCCGATTCATTAGAATAGCGATCCTCTTCCCAAAAATGGCTCTCCTTGATTCCAATTGACAAACTATGATTCTTGGAAAACCGATCATTATATTTCAACTCCCCGATAAGGTTATATCTGGAACCATCCGCACTAAATGAAGTAAAATAACGATCCCTCTCCTCCTCCTCATACCAATAATCTAAATCAGAACTGACATAACCTCCAACCACGTTTACACTTAAACCTTGACGAGGCGTAATTTGTTTAGAAAAATAAATATCCAACTCCGGCAATATATCACGAGTACTCCGCTCGCTTCCCTGGCGACTGCTAAATGCTCCATTTTCATAGATGTTCGCCAAATAATTTTTTTCATTATATTTATAAGCCATACGACCTATCACGCTAAATAGATAATCTTTCTCTTTCATCAAACTATACGAGATATTCAAATTGTGTTCTTGTGATTTGAATGGCGTATTCTCACCCATATATTCCCGAAGGATCTCTGTCTGATCCGGAAAGAAATATCGGTTGGTTTGATCATTCGACCGTTTCTTATACTTCCTGAACATCGTATTATAGCTCACTCCAATCTCAGACCGTTTGTGATTCCAGCGCATGTTCAAGAAATCATTTCCAAATCCAACCCAAACGGCATTCAGCAAACTACCGGAAGTGGAGAATCCCGTTATAGGTTCTTTCGTAATATAGTTCACAACCGCTCCCGCCCCCTTTCCGTACTCTAAACCCGGATTATCAATATATTCCACCTTTTGTATGTTTGAGGCTGTCAAAGCATCCACATCCTTTACATTTACCTTTCGTCCGTTTATACGGAACTCTACGGCTTTATCCAACGCTGTCGCCGTCCGTTCTACCGTATTGACATCCAAACCCGGCAACATCATATTTGCTAATAAATCCAATGGAGTAGCGGACTGTTTCACCTGTATACGATCCGGATAAACAATCATTCGATCCAACTCCTGCACTTGTTGAGAGGCTATTATCTGCACTTCATCCGTCATCACCTCGTTTGTCTCTAGTATAATTTTTCCAAATTCTTGATTCTCGTAGACATTTACCAAGCCGAGTCTCTGTGTTTTATAGCCAAGAAAAGAAATTTGCAAGTAACAACGATTTATCAGCTTACAATCTATTTTGAATGCTCCTTTCGCATCCGATGCCTTCCCTGTGATCAAGGTCGAATCAGTCGCATTGTACAAAGCCACATTCGCACCCACCAAAGCTTCAGATTCCGCATTTACGACAATTCCGGATAATACGATTTTCTTCTGTGCTTCCACAGAAAATAGAGTAAAAAGGCTACAAAGGACGATCAGTACTCTCATAATAATTTAGTTTAACTATTAGACACACAATATTCGAGTATGGATTCCTCGAAAGACATATCGTTCTGTCTGGATTTAACACATTTGAATTTCGAAGCCCTCAAATTAGCGACCTCAAAAGAACGAGGGCACTCTCCCCAACACAATGGAAGATATTTACACTCTCTACATTGTTCATTCTCAAACGGACGATAGCCAAAGTACCTCTCTTCAAAATCAGGGATCAGCCATTCTATTTTCCCATCTGGATTCAGTCGCCCCAATGCCCTATCTTCCGAATAATCTTCTTGGGCCGTACATTTGTAAATATTACCATTAGGCGCTATCATATTATAATATTTTCGGCAGGCGTAACAACGGCAGTAATTCGTATTCAAATAAGTTTGAGGAGAGACTTTGTACCCTTGCTTCTTAGCCTCTTGTACAAAGTAGATATTTTTCGCCTTATTTTCATCTGAGTTTTCCACTTGCCAAACTTTACGGAGAAGAAAAGATATTCGCTGCTTGTGTTTTTCATCGATTCGACTGCTGATCTGTTCTAGAAATATATTGGGATCAAAATTTTTATCATCATAATTGATTCTAATTTTGACGTTTGCATCTTCAAGAATATCACAAATCAAATTTATACGTTTTAATATTTCATCAAAAGAAGACTTATTAGGAGCCACACGAACCTTATCGTGAAATTCACGCATACCATCCAATGTAATTTGGAAACCAACCACATCCAAGCCTCTCATTTTTATCAACATCTCTTTCGTAAAAAGATATCCATTAGTTGTCGCACTAGAAGAAAAAGGAATATTATTTTGATCAGAACATTCTTTTGCATATGATGTTATTGGATATATAACGTTTTCAAAGCCCAGCAAAGGCTCTCCTCCAAACCATTCAATGTTCAATGATCTGATTTTTTTTTCTTGAATCATATAAAGAATATGTTTCTTTACCAATTCAACAACTTGCTCTGCCATAAATTCACGCTTATGACATTGAATACAATACCAACATTTAAAATTGCAAGAGAATGTAGGAAGAATAACTAGTTTATAATCTAGGCGATCTACTTGGCTTTGGTTCCTTTTGTAAATATAGTCCAACTCATTTTCAGAATCATCCAATAAAAAACGCCCTTCTAATAATAAATTCTTAAAATTCGGAAGATCCATCAATTTATCATCAGGTGAAGATAACAAACTTTCCAACAAATTCTTATACTCTTTCTTAAGAACAAAAAACTTAAATGTAGAGGCATTAAAACAATACAAGAAGTCTTCCTTTTCTAATATAAAATTATATCTGCTACTTTTCATGATCTTTTAATATTTCAATAGAGGGTGTGAATCAAAAGTCTGTATTTACCAAATGCAGATAACTCCAACAAACACAGATATTATTTATTATCTATAAAAAAAGTCCGTATGTTCTGAATTATCATCATCCGTTTTATTAAACTTGACACACCCTCCATCAACTTCTATCCTAACCGAATATTTTCACTTGCAGCCTCTATTTGTACAATCGTCACCACTGTCCTCACATCCTGGATTTGTACAAGATTTGCCACTACCTTCGCCACCACCTTTGATTTCACGTCCCTCTAATAGAGATAAGTTCTCAACTTCGAGTTTAAACAACTCTTCTTTTTCTTTTGTATCCATAATACTTAGAATTTGATAGTTAAACAATAAAGGCTCTTTATAAGAGCTTAATATTTTTCATGTATATTGAAAGAATAAGGAACCTTCCTCCCATCCTCAATCCAATACCATTCGTCAGTCTCTTCATCATAAACCCATCCTCCACCCTTAATGGCGGAAAGCTCTTCCTTCGACAACAAATCACCAGTTTCCATGTCTATATGCTTTTTAGTCTGTCTCAAAAATATAAGTAAAATTTCGTACTCTATCTAACAAACACCTAATTTTTATCTAACAAAAAGCTAACAAAACGAGAAAAACGCATCTTTTTTTAAGATTATTCACTATCTTCACATCCAAAATAACGAATCTATCATGAAACACTCCTTATATATTGCGGCCATTATGTTGCTAGTATTAATACTCTCCCAAGGATATTGGCTATACAATATATATAACGCTGAAAAATATAAAACGCAAGAAGTCCTTGAAGAACTATTCGAAGAAGCTATCAAGCAAGAAATGTCCAAGCGAATGGTTAGCAACAAACCGAAAGACCCCAACAGTCCCAAAAGAATCATAAGAAGAGCTAGTGATATGACCCCGGAAGAACGAGCTAAGCTAAAAGGGGACACTATAACTATACCGCAAATAAAAAATCGGAATCTAAAAGATAACTATGCCGACCTATTAACGCAACGTATACAAGACGGTCTACGTAATGCGAATAAACCCTTAAAACCAAATGTATTAGACAGCCTATTCAATAAAACATTAACTGATCACAATTTACAAGCAATATCTTATATAGAAATATCAGACTCTACCCGGCAAACCGTAAATACGGTAGGAAAAAAATTCAACCTTTCATTTTATAAGTTCCAAACAGAAAGGCTCCCGATAGGAACGCAAGGATTACAATATGTACAGGCTTTCGTTAAATTACCACTTTCTGACATTGTCCAACGAATGCTCTTGGCTTTTACCGTATCTTGTCTAATCATCCTTACCTCGGCGAGCTGCCTATATTATTTATTAAGAACAATACGTAAAGCCCACGCCCAACTCCGAGACCGTGAAATAGCCGTTCACAGCGCCATCCACGACTTGAAATCCCCGCTGAACACAGCATATGCCTCTATAGATTTTATCGCTAGCCAAGAGAAAGAGCCGATGAAAGCTAACATATTAAATATCGGAAAAACACAAATCCGACAATTGATAGAGATCATCGAATCCATGCTATCCCTACTGAAAACAGCGGATGGAAAAGAGAGCACACGAAGGTCACCTATAGAAATTAAATCATTTATTGAGCAAACCTACCAAGCGATAGTTAGGCTCTATCCTAACAAGATCCCCTTGTTCAAGCTTGAGAAAAGCGAGAATTTCCCCGACATGATACAAGCCGATACCGTTCGTATGGAACGTTGCCTCCGGAATTTGCTAGAGAACGCATTGAAATATTCGGATGACGATGTACGAATCACCGTAACGTTGACTATGATAAACAACCATTACCGAATAGCCATAAAAGACACTGGTTGGGGAATCCCCAAGAAAGCCCAGAAGAAACTCGGACAACAATTCTTCCGGGTGAAACAAGCCGACAAGCCAGCGCAACCGGGATATGGATTAGGTTTGAGTAGCGTAATGCTAATGGCTAAAGAAATGGGCGGCTCCCTAACTTTTCAGAGCGAGAAAAATGTAGGTTCAACGTTTTTTATTAACTTGCCGGCCGAAAACTCATAACACTATATGGAAGATAAACAGAAAGTGATCTTTATTGAAGATGACCTAAACCTTGGATCGATCATCTCAATGGCCTTACAAAGCAAAGGATACGAGGTTTGCTACGCCAACACGTTAAGCGGTATTCAAGACATGATAGAAAAAGACTGCCCTAATATCCTGCTTCTCGATCTGGAAGTTGGCAATCAAAACGCATTGGATTATTTGCCTTTTATTCGTTCAAAGCATCCTTCATTGCCTGTACTGATAGCCTCTTCCCACAACGAAGGGGAGGAAATAACACGCTGCTATGAAGCCGGAGCTAATCATTACACCAAAAAACCGTATGATATACAAGAAATAGATTTCCTAATCCAAAGGTTTTGTAAAAAGGGCAGTCCGATATCAAATAGTATATCTATTGGAGATTACCAACTGGAACTCTCCACTCATAAATTATTCTATAAACAAGAACAGTCAAAAACATTAAGTCCTAAAGATTTCAAGTTATTCTATCTGTTATCCGAGCAATTAAATCAGCCAGTAAGCAGAGAAAAGCTTTTTCATGAAATATGGGATGGGCAAGAAGTTCATGATAGCCTAAACAACAGCATCTCGCGTTTGCGCAAATTATTGGAAAAAGATACCACACTTTCAATAGATGCCGTAAAAGGAGTTGGATATATATTATCAAAAAAAGACCAACTCTCCTCATCGTAATTAAGGGGGGCTTATTGTAGATTTCTAGATACGCCCTTGTTCCCTATCGCATGATTCGGGAAAAACACGTACGACTTTTCCCAAAAACACGTACGACTTTTCCCAAAAACACGTACGACTTTTCCCAAAAACACGTACATGTTTTGAGTAAAAGATCATCCTGTTTTTTAACATACTAATAATCAGTACATTATATAATTCTTTTCATTACCAAACTTATTGTTTGGAATTTATATCGATCCTATAGGGACGTAGCGTGCAGCGTTTGCTACCTAAAGAGTTTTCATTATCTTCGCGGAAAATTAATTGAGATGTGGACGTTCTTTATCATACTTCCAATCCTGTATCTTGCAGGGAATATTTATATTTATCTAAAGGGAAAACAGGCTTTGAAAAGCCAGTCTACCGGAGTTAAAGTATTGTTATCCATTGTTTTTTGGGGAGGAGCTTTGTCATTCTTCAGTAGTTTTCTATTCAGGAACCTAGATATGCCGGCTTCTTTCGCTCAAACAGTTTCTCAAGTAGGAACAGGATGGCTCGTGTTCACTTTATACATGGTATTGGCCCTGTTGGTATTTGATATCTTACGACTTTTCCACCTACGTTTCAAATACTCATTCTATTTATCCTTATTCTTAACACTCAGCTTATTAGGATATGGAAACTATAATTACCAACATCCTGATACACGAGTTATCAACATGATTATCAACAAACCGGCCGATACCGATGGACAGTCGCTGAAGGTCGTAGCCATTAGCGACATACACTTAGGATACGCTACCAACAAGACGATGCTTGCCGGATATGTGGATATGATAAACGCCCAACGCCCGGACATCGTTCTTATCGGTGGAGACTTGATAGACAACAGTGTCGCACCTCTGCGATACGAGCATATGGAAGAGGAACTGTCCAAGATCTACGCCCCATTAGGCGTTTATATGGTACCGGGTAACCATGAGTATATCAGTGGTATAGAGGAGAGCGAGAAATTTATAGCGCAGACGCCCATCGTACTTTTAAGGGATTCCGTGGCTATCTTGCCCAATCAGATCCAACTCGTAGGACGGGACGACCGGCATAACAAAGGACGGAAAACTTTAGGTCAGCTTACCGCGAACCTTGATAAAAGCAAACCTGTTATCTTACTAGACCATCAACCCTACGATTTAGAGAAAACGGAAGAGGCTGGCGTAGACTTACAGTTTAGCGGACATACACATCGAGGACAAGTATGGCCGATGAACTGGATCGTGGATCATCTGTTCGAATTAAGTTACGGGATTAAAAAAATCGGAAATAGTACGATTTATGTCTCATCCGGCTTATCTTTGTGGGGACCGCCTTTCCGTATCGGGACGGACAGCGAGATGGTGGTGTTCAATATTACATTCAAAGAGTAAAGATGAAAGTATTTATTCAATCGATCGTAGCGCAGCTATTACTAAATCCGTATATTTTCTGGAGAGGATATCAAGCGCTTCCTCCTAAGAAAAGTTGCCGGATTCCTTTTATCTTGTTTTTCGTACTCGAACTATCGCTTTATTTTTTCGGATTTATTTTCAGGAATGAACTACCTGATAACGTGATAATCACGATCCAATACATCTGTAACACTTGGTATATAGCGTCCATTTATATCACTTTATCTCTCTTGGTACTTGAGTTGATCAGGCTCTCCCAACGTATCAAGCCATGGTTCCCCAAATGGATGAAAGGGCATTGGCAACAAACCAAGCTAACCCTGTTTTTTCTTATCGTATTCGGTGTTACCGGTTTAATGATTCACGCATACCATACGGTAATGAATCCGATTGTTAAGAACGTATATATCACGTTGCCCAAAGCCGCGGGGGATCGGGATAGCCTGACTATTGTCATGATGAGCGACTTACATATCGGAGAGGTTATCGGGAAGGACTTGGTACAAAAATATGTGGCGCTCAGCAACGCACAGCATCCGGATATGGTGGTATTAGCGGGGGATATCATGGATTATGAATCCCGATTCGCGGAAAACGCCCACATCGAGGATGATTTAAAACAATTAAAAGCTCCGTTGGGAGTATATATCATTTACGGGAATCATGAATACCGGGCAAACCGGAACGCGAAATATCGTTGGTTGCAAAAGACCGGAGGTACGCTACTAATAGACTCGGTGGTCCAACCGGACTCAACTTTTTATTTGATAGGGAGGGATGATTTCATCCATAAGAAACGAAAATCGCTTCATTCGTTAATGGAAGGGGTGGATACCGGCAAACCGATTATCGTTTTGGATCATCAACCTTGGTCGTTCGCCGAGATGAATATGAATGGGGTGGATTTGGGACTGCACGGACATACACATAACGGGCAGTTATGGCCTTATCCCCTGCTGATGAAACTTGTGTATGAATGCCCGTACGGATATTATAAGAAAGGACCTACGCAATTCTATGTATCTTCCGGCATTGGTATAGCAGGACCTCCTTATCGGGTGGGAACCGTCTCGGAATTGGTCGTATTGCATATCCGCTTCAAAGCCCCCAAACAGACTGGCGAAAGAGGGAAAAGCACGATGCCCATTCAAGGGAGCTGACAATGGGCATCGTAAGCTCGCTTGAATGGGCATTGTAAGGCCCTTTGAATGGGCATCGGCAGAAACCCGCCTATTCGGTACCCTTGGTGGCCGCTTCCAACTCAACCGGCACGCTCAATGTACGCCTGTATAAATCCGGATCGCCCAATACCTCCAACGCTTTCTCCAATACAAGATCATCTTTCAAGCTTTCTTGCAACTCTCCTCGTTGGTAATAATAACGTTTTACGATCTCGGCGGCCATTACTCGTTTCACCTCATCCTTGAAACGATCGAAATCTTTTTCCAGATTCGGAGTCAGCTTAGCCTCTAATTCCTTGAACGCAGTAGAATCCTCCTCCAGATACCCCTCGAACTCAGCCACTTCTTTCAAGTTCTTCAATACTTTCTCGCTTTGGCGGTCATACGTGAAATTCTTGGACTTGGCGTATTGCTTCAAAGCTTCGAAATCCTCATCGGAAACCGTAAATTCCTCGATGGGAGCGATTGTCTTATGCTTTTGTGCCCAATCCGTAACGAAGTCGAACAAGACCGTATCCGCCGCCAAATAATACATCATGGTAGGCACTTTCGGCTCCTTCACCTCAAACTCCGGACGTACGCCACCCCCATCACGAACCGGACGCTTCTTGGACGTATAGAATACGGAAGTCAAGCTATCCGGAATAGCCGCCACGCTACCATCCTCTTTCCGGTGCGAATAATCGATTTGCTGGATGCAACGACCACTCGGGATATAGTATTTACTCATCGTGATTTTCACTTTCCCATTATAAGGCAGGTCACGAGGAGCTTGCACCAACCCCTTACCAAACGAACGTTGTCCCACCAACACGGCACGATCCATATCCTGCAAAGATCCCGATACGATCTCAGCGGCGGAAGCCGTACCTCCATTGATCAATATAGCCAACGGCATTACCGTATCCAAAGGCTCCGTAGAGGTTCGGTACGTACGATCCCATTGCTTGATCTTTCCTTTCGTTGAAAGCACCTCGCTGCCTTTCGGTACGAACATACCTACGATTTGTACGGCACCTTCCAGCACGCCGCCGCCGTTACCGCGCAAATCCAGTACCAAAGACTTAATATTATGATTTTTCTTTAAATCCAAGAACGCCTCTTTCACCTCTTGAGCACTCTTGATAGTAAATGCCTTTAGATAAATATAACCGATACTGTCATTCTTAACCCCGTAGTAAGTAACTTGAGGTGTCGTGATCTGCTTACGGGTAATCTCGAACTTCCGGGGTTTCTTCTCGCCCGGACGTTGGATCGTCAAAACCATCTTCGTATTCGGAACACCTTTCAACAACTCGCTGACCCGGGAGTTTGTCGCCTTGGAAACATCGATCGTATCGATTGCCAAGATCAGATCGCCCGGCTTCAGACCCGCTAAATCGGCCGGCATTCCCTCGGTAGGCTCGGCAATCATCACGCCTCCCTCGTTGTTACGCTGACGGATCAAGGAACCGATACCTCCGTATTCGCCGGTCGTCATCAGACTCAATTCCTCCGTTTTTTGCTCAGGATAGTATTCCGTATAAGGATCTAAACCAGCCAACATTGCCTCGATTCCCCGCTGAACGGTTTTATCCACATCCACTGAATCCACGTAGAACATCTCTACTTCTTTCAATAAAGAATTGAAAATGTCTAGGTTCTTACTCACCTCAAAGCGGTTATCTTTTTGCGCCCATCCCGGCACTACGCTACTTGCGACGAACAGCAAGCAAAATAAACCTATAATTCCTCTTCGTTGAACCAATCTGTACATACAATATTTAGTTAATTAACGGCATAAATGTAAGGAATAATACGCCGCCTAAGCCAATATCCCTTTTACTTTTAACTTTATTTGTTCCCATTTATCATACGGAATCTCCGGGCCAACCACGTCGATCACATAGCCCGCCAACATCGATCCGATGCGTGCGGATTGTACCAAAGACGCTCCTATGGATTGACCGTACAAGAATCCGGCGGCGAAGTTATCACCGGCGCCAGTCGTATCAACAGGCTTGCCCCCCTCAGCCGGGACAGAATAAAATTGACCATGACTACCAATCAAGGCACCTTCCTTTCCCAAAGTGACCAATGAGACCTCTACCAACTCAGACAAGGTATGTACGGCCTCAGCAGCCTTCTGCCCGGTAAAAGCCTCAGCCTCACTCTCATTAGAGAACAAAATATCCACATATTTAGGAATGATATCCTCCAGCATTCCTTTAAAAGCATTCACGATATTGAAGTTCGACAAATCCAGCGCTACTTTCAAGCCCAACTTTTTAGCCTTCTCCATCGTAGAACGAACCAACGGTTCGTTTACGAGCAAGTAACCTTCTATATAAATACATTGATATTTACTTAGCATCTCCTCGGTGATCTCATCCGGGGTTATTGTCGGGGCCGGGCCAAGGAAAGTCCCCATCGTACGTTCCCCATCCGGAGAAATCATCACCGTACAGCTACCTGTAAGTCCATCCGTCTTGATAAAATAGGAAGTGACACCCGCTTTTTCCAACGCATCCTCATAAAATCCGCCGATCGAATCATCCCCGATCTTACCGATAAAACCGGAATTCGCCCCTAAAGAAGACATCGAACGCATCGTGTTGCAGACAGATCCTCCCGGGGTTTGCGTACGTGGCAAGCCGGCTAAAGTTGTACGGATAGCGATCATTTGTTCCCTGTTAATCATATCCATAGCTCCTTTCTGTATCCCGATTTCCGATAGGACATCATCATTTTCAAGCCTCAATAAAACGTCAACCAAAGCGTTTCCTAAACCTATTGTATTCATTTTTTCGTAATTTTTTTCGCAAAGATATTGCATATTTCGAAAATACCCCGTACTTTTGCAGTGCAATTTCAGAAAGGGGTTACGGAATAACCTTTGAAAAAGCGAAAAAATTCTTCCTTAGCTCAGTTGGTTAGAGCATCTGACTGTTAATCAGAGGGTCCTTGGTTCAAGTCCAAGAGGAAGAGCGAAAAGACATCGGGAAAGACTGAAAAACATTCTTCTTTAGCTCAGTTGGTTAGAGCATCTGACTGTTAATCAGAGGGTCCTTGGTTCAAGTCCAAGAAGAAGAGCGAAAAAAGTTTTCATATAGAGATTAAAAAGTTAAAAACTGATTCTTCCTTAGCTCAGTTGGTTAGAGCATCTGACTGTTAATCAGAGGGTCCTTGGTTCAAGTCCAAGAGGAAGAGCAAAAAGAGAGAGATACCTATTAATAGGTATCTCTTTTTTCTTTTGTTCTTTTTCCGTTATTCACAGGGTTTTCAACAGGGTTATTAACAACCCTGTAATCCTCCTACCCTCTCCAAGCGATTAAAAATAAGTTCTTTAATTCTTCCGCAAGGACTCCACGACGCATATTGGGAAGATGAACGTTATCCCGCAAATCAGCGGGCATGTTTTTAATAAGTACATCCGACTCCTGCGAAGCCTTATAAATAAACTCCGTATCAAATAAAAAGCGATTCACCTGAGTTGAGGCCAAGAACGATTTTCCCCGCTGGTTAAAACCTTTCAAACCTCCTTGAGCATCCGTATGCGTTAATCCTAGAAGCGTAAAATTCAATATACGGGAAGCATAACTCATAATCTTTCTTCGAGTACTTAAATGGGTATAATAAGTATGATTCCGCACGGCGATAACGACATCATATCCCGATTCCAACCATTCTACCATCCGGCAGATAGAATCCGTCTCATACGGAAAATCATAATCCGTATATAAAGTAATGGATGAAGTGGAATGAGACAAGCCAGCCCTAACAGCGGCTCCTTTTCCCTTATTCGTATCATAACTTACGATCATCGTATCAGGGAGAGCCTCCAGAAGACGTCCCACCGCATCCTTCGTAAATCCTCTCTTCGAAGCGTCATTCACGACGATAAAACGAAGTGAGCGACCTTTAAGCATCTTTACCAATTCCGCATGTTTCTCGATCATCAAACGTTCCCAGCCTTCTTGTGGGTTATAACAAGGCAAGATAAGGTCGATCGCCTCCTCTTTACCCGGGAGAGTCTTCGGCCGATGAAGCGGCTCTGAAAAATCCAATGTCAATTGCTCCCATACGATCTTAAACCAGATCAACACACAAGGTAGTGCTTTCAACGCATAAGGAATAACATACGTTTTCCGGATATAACAGGGAAATATATCTGTTGGAGAAAGGGATGTAAGAATAAAACAGAAAACGAATAGTACCGTATTCAAGACAGGAGTCGTCTTACGGGTAGGCGTACCTATATACCAAAGGCAGACGGCTATCATGGCTCCCAAATATCCGCTATTCTCTGTTCCGGAGCTAAAAAGAACCATGAACAAAAGAGTAGAGCAAAGAAAATGCATGCGGAACCGCCGGTTATCATATTGATTTATCCTAAAATAAGGAGCAATAAATAAAAGTAGCCCGGGGATAACCAACCAGAGATCACTATACGTATTGACTCCCGAAATCTTACGAACCATCCCCAACAAAGAGATATTTGTATAAGGAGTAAATAAATTCTCTACATTCTTATCGAGAAGTACCTCATACCATTTCACGTATTGACTTGCCACATATTGAGGAGACGTATATAACATCGGAAGAACATACAAGACTATGCCCCAGAAAATAAGTCCTTTCAAAAAGGCGATCCGGCGTTTTGAGAATAGCAGGAAAGCAAGACCGACAATGCCATAAATCTTAGTCATCGTACCCAAAACGATCATTAGCGCCGCCCAAAACTCCTGTTTCCGCTCAATAAAAATAAACGAGAATAAAATCATGCCGGCTATGGCTATGTTAAATTGCTGCATAAGAACACACGTAAACAACTCATTCAAGCATACCCAAATGACAAACGCCTGTTTCCAATCCACCAATCCGAGTTTACGGATAGCCATATAAAGCAGCAAGCTATTCGCGAGACACCATAGCAACATCCCGATATAAGGAGAGAAGAGGGAGAAAGGCGCTATTATAGCCGTAAAAGGGATCCCGTATAAAAACCGGTCGTGGTATTCATTCGGATAATATATATAAAGGTCTTTCAACTCTAACGCATGGAAAAAGGAAGCCCTATAAATCATAAAGTTATTATAAGTCCTTCCCACAGGTAATTTCAATAAGCAAGCGACAAGGGCCGTCGCAAACCAAACAAATCCGACAAACCTCGGATTCTTAAATATCGGGCGTCTAAAAAAAACTCTCAACATATCCTTTTTTATTCGTTACAACTCCACTTTCAAATAAAACTTCTGACAGCCTATATGTTCAAAAGACTCGCCAACGCATAAAAACCCCTATCTAAAACAGTAGAAAAAACGTAAAAAGCATTTTTTTAAGTATTATCTTCGCGACATGGGAAAGAATAAATTAGCTAAGTTTGACGATATGGCGGGCTATCCGCACGTATTCCAATACCCTTTCGCCGCCCTACAAGAAAAAGGGTTTGATATGAAAGGACAGTGGCATGAACGTTTTTTCAAGAACGACCATCCTATTGTCTTGGAATTGGGATGCGGAAAAGGGGAATATACCGTAGGTTTGGGAAAGCTTTTCCCAAATAAGAATTTTATTGGTGTCGATATCAAGGGAGCACGTATGTGGACCGGAGCGAAAGAATCGCTGGAAGCCGGGATGAGTAACGTGGCTTTCCTACGTACGAGTATCGAATTGATTTCCTATTTCTTCGCTCCGGGCGAAGTAGCCGAGATCTGGATCACATTTCCTGACCCTCAAATGAAAAAGGTCAATAAGCGTCTGACCGGAACCCGTTTCATGAAAATGTATCGGGAAATCCTTTCCGGAGATGGTATTATCCATTTAAAAACGGATAGTAACTTTATGTATACCTATACGTGCGAGATGGTAAAAGCGAACCATTATCCCATATTGTTCAGTACAGACGACCTATATCATTCCAATCTGGCGGATGAGATCTTATCCATCAAGACCTATTACGAGCAACAATGGCTGGATCGTGGATTAAACATCAAATACATCAAGTTTGTTTGTGAGGAAAGGGAACGATTGGTGGAACCTGACGTAGAAATAGAGTTAGATCCTTATCGTAGCTTTAATCGCAGTAAACGAAGCGCTTTGGCTTCTGGTAAATAAAAGAATGACTTAAAAAAATCAACAGATATGACAATCTATCCGAATCTGATTATTGAGGCGTTGAAGAACGTTCGTTACCCGGGTACCGGAAAGGACATCGTTTCCATGGGCCTCGTAGAAGACAACATTCGTATCGATGGTATGAATGTCACCTTCTCGTTATTATTCGAGAAGCCGAATGATCCGTTTATCCGCTCCGTAGTAAAAGCCGCAGAGACAGCTATCTTAACCTATGTAAGCCCGGAGGTGAATATCAAGGGGAACATCACGGTAAAAGCCCGTCAGTTAGCTCGCCCGGAACCGGATAAATTATTACCGCAAGTAAAAAATATTATCGCCGTATCTTCCGGTAAAGGAGGAGTTGGTAAAAGTACCGTTGCCGCTAATCTAGCTGTCGCATTGGCTTTACAAGGATATAAGGTAGGATTGCTGGATGCCGATATATTCGGGCCGTCCCAACCCAAGATGTTCAACCTAGAAGAGGCTCGCCCTTATATGGAAGAGGTAGAGGGCAGGGAACTGATCAAGCCGGCCGAAAATTATGGTGTCAAGATGTTATCCATCGGCTTCTTCGTTAATAAAAACGACGCAGTCCTATGGCGTGGAGCAATGGCTAGCAACGCATTGAAGCAATTGATCGGCGACGCCAACTGGGGTGAGCTTGATTATTTCTTAATTGATTTACCTCCCGGAACGAGTGATATCCATTTGACAATGGTACAGACACTAGCGATAACCGGAGCCGTGGTGGTAAGTACGCCGCAAGAGGTTGCTTTAGCGGACGCTCGTAAGGGTATCAGCATGTTCACCGGAGACAAGGTTAATGTCCCTGTTTTAGGGTTAATCGAGAATATGGCTTGGTTTACCCCAGCGGAATTACCGGAAAACAAATATTATATATTCGGAAAGGAAGGTTGTAAACGCCTAGCTGAAGAACTGAACGTGCCGTTACTGGGACAGATTCCTATCGTACAAAGTATCTGCGAAGGAGGAGATCAAGGTAAGCCGGTAGCGTTGAACCCGGACTCGATCACAGGTAAGGCATTCCAAGAATTGGCCGAGAATGTAGTCAAGCAGATAGACTATCGCAACGAGCATCTGGCTCCGACAGAGCGAGTGATTGTAACCAAGAAATAAAGATGATTTATACGTATATACGTGTGACCTCGCACGTATATACGTATCGTCCTACACGTACGCTCGCATGGGCCTACGCCTATATACGTATCAGCCTATGCGAACGTACGTATAAATTCAGCCCACAATATACTTGGCTTTCTTACCGCAAATCATTCTGATACCCAACACAATCAGCCAAGATACAGCGAATGCTACCACAGAAGCGGCAGGAATCTGTAAACCCAATGGGATATTCAAGGCTCTCGCCAGCAGCACGCTGGGTCCCGTAAAGAAATAATGTACCATATAGATACCGAAACCGCATATGGTTAAGTTCGCCAACATTCGCTTAATCGTATCCGACTTAACATTTACCTTCTTCGCCAGCAAGAAGATAGGAATCGTCATCATCACCACATTGGGAGAACAATAATAGAAGAATAACTCCAACTGTTCCTCCGTGTAAGCAGGCAAAGCTGTCGTATAGCGGAAACCGAAGAAAGTAATGGCATAGCCCACAACAAACATAGGAATGCCTATCCCAACGATCTTTCCTGACGACCAATCATGATTCCGCAGATAATGCCCCAATAGCAAGTAACCGTTAAACCCGGCGAAATAATAAAGCATACTGAATTCATTCCATGAGCATCCACCCCAAATGTAAGGAGATACGAATTCCCGATAATAAGGAATAAACAAAGTCACTCCCCAACCTGCCAGAAACCATAATTTCGCCTTATCCGAAACTTTCTCGACCCAAGCGGAGAAGATCGGCAAATAAAGATATAAACCTATCAGTAAATAGATATACCACATATGTACATCCAACAATGAGAAATTGAACGGTATCTGGGCGATATAGCCTAAAGACACACTCAACGATTGACGAGTCACCTCTTCTCCCGAATAAGGGAAGAAATCAAGAATAAGTTCCGGCCTCAAACCAAGCAGTCCCGTAAACCAAGGGAATAAATTATAGATAACAGACCAAATCAAGAAAGGCCAGAACACCCGCAAGATCCTTTTCTTATAGAAGATAGAAGTCTCTTCCCGGACCGGTAGCAACAAGGCTCCCGTAATCATAACAAACAGAGGTACACAAGGACGAAGAAAAGCCCCATAGGCAGCTCCCCAAAACTTAATATCCCCAATAATCGGAGAATCTCCGGGATAGAAATTAAACGGGTCTGTACAATGACAGCAAACAACGGTAAACATCGCGATCAGGCGAACAACGTCCAACCATACGACATGAGTTTTCACGGTAGAGATTTGCTTTTGTTCCATATAAATAACTGTTTCATTCGTAATAGTTGGCGAATATACAAAAAAAGGAATAGTCATACATCGTATCCACGGCTATATAGCTCCGGCTCTCGCTCTTCACCCGACAGAACGGGTGATCGCAACCAAGAATCAAGAAAAAATAACATAAATTGCACCGCAAGTAGTGCAATTCTTTACGAAAAATGCACTATTCACAGTGCAAATTAGTATATTTGCGAAAACATTATAATATATGGATAAGTTACAAACAAGTTTCGATGCGATGTTACGTACTACACCTACCTCATTCCATCGATATATGTTCGACCGCATTAATTGGAACAACCGGCTATTGGGCTTAGTAGGTCCGCGTGGCGTTGGGAAAACTACTTTGATGTTGCAATATGCCAAAGAAAAACTGAACAGAAATACGACCTTGTTCGTCAACGCTGATGATTTGTACTTTTCCAGCCACCACTTAGTGGATTTAGCTGATGACTTCGTCAAGCGAGGAGGGACCCATCTTCTTATAGACGAAATCCATAAATACAAGGACTGGGCCCGCGAGCTAAAACTGATGTATGACTATCACGCAGATCTAAAGATATTCTTCACAGGTTCCTCCATCCTTGATATCAACAAGGGATCGGCAGACCTGAGCCGACGGGCTATCGTCTATTCTATGCAAGGGCTTTCATTTCGCGAATATCTTAATATGTTTCACAACATAGAGATCCAGACCCATACACTAGCCGATATCGTAGAACACCGCATAGAACTCCCCGGGAAATTCCGTCCTTATGCTTATTTCCAATCCTATCTAGAGAAAGGGTATTATCCGTTCTCGAAAGAAGACCAATTTCATATACGCTTACAACAAGTAATAAACACAACGTTGGAAGTTGATATACCGCAGTATTCAGAAATGAGCATATCAACAGCACGAAAACTAAAGCAATTGCTCACCATCATTGCTCAAAGCGTACCATTCAAACCGAATATGAGTAGCATAGCGATTATGCTAGGAGTAAGTCGCAACAATTTATCCGATTACTTTCTTTATCTCGAGGAATCCGGATTAATCTCCCAACTACGTGATGGAGTCGGTGGCATCAGAGGGCTAGGCAAAGTAGATAAAGTTTATCTGGATAATCCTACTCTTATGTACAATTTGGGGAAGGAAATATCCAACATCGGGAACATCAGAGAAACATTCTTCTTGAATCAAACACGTGTGGAGCAAGAAGTCATCACCTCCCCTATATCGGATTTTCAAATAGCCGACTATACTTTCGAAGTTGGAGGAAAAAATAAAAAGCAAAAGCAACTGCAAGGAATAGAGAACGGCTTCGTTGTAAAGGACAATATCGAACAAGGATACATGAATGTAATCCCTTTGTGGCAGTTCGGGCTTAATTATTAAATCCGCTCATTTAGTTTCATTCGTAATAGTTGGCGAATATACAAAAAGAACACGGAGCACACAGGATACACGGCATCGCACAGATCAATATTACATATCGCAAAACAAATCCGTGTATTCCGTGTGCTCCGTGTTCCTAAAATTAATATACAAAGTCTTTCCTACGAATAAACGCCACCGTACGATGTATTTCCGTGTACATAATAATATCCTCATCGATAAATGGCACCTCTTTCCGGTAATCCTTCAAGAACTTCTCTAATACCGGAGAAGTCCTAGCCGGACGACGGAACTCAATTCCTTGTGCCGCATTCATCAACTCGATCGCCAAGATATGATCCAAATTGTCCATGATCTTAAACAACTTCGTCGCCGCATTCGCCCCCATACTCACATGATCCTCTTGCCCATTACTGGACACGATAGAATCGCTGCTCGCCGCATAGCAATACATCTTATTCTGGCTTACCATACTAGCAGCCGCATATTGAGGGATCATGAAACCGGAGTTTAGGCCGGGATTAGCGACCAAGAACTCAGGCAATCCCCGCAAACCCATGATCAATTGAGCGACACGACGTTCCGATATATTTCCTAACTCAGCCAAGGCAATCGCCAAGAAATCATAAGAAATCGCCAAGGGCTGACCGTGGAAATTACCGCCGGAAATAATCTTATCCTCCTCCGGGAAGATCGTCGGGTTATCCGTCACGGAATTTACTTCGGTAAGCAGGACATTCGCCACATAATTGATAGCGTCTTTCGTAGCCCCATGCACTTGAGGGATACAACGGAATGAATACGGGTCCTGAACATGTTCCTTTTTCCGGGCGATTAACTCACTTCCCTCCAATAACCGTCGAAAAGCGGCCCCGGTCTCGATTTGTCCGGGATGCGGACGCATCTGCTGGATACAATCCATGAAAGGATCGATACGCCCATCGAAAGCCTCCAAGGATAAAGCGGCGATCAGATCCGCTTTCTTGGACAGGCTAAACGCACGCATCAAGGCGAATACGCCATTGGCGCTCATAAATTGCGTACCGTTCAATAAAGCTAACCCCTCCTTGCTTTTCAGCTTCACAGGCTTCCAAGCGAACTCGTCCAATACGCTGATCGCTTCCCGTTTGCGGCCCTTATAATAAACGTCACCCACGCCGATCAGAGGCAGGAACAAATTCGCCAGAGGCGCCAAATCACCAGAAGCGCCTAAAGAGCCACGATCATACACGATCGGAAGCACGTCATTATTGAAAAAATCCAGAATACGTTGTACGGTAATCACCTGTACGCCACTATGCCCCAACGAAAGGGCATGCGCTTTCAATAACATCATCAAACGGACGATCACCGGACTTACCTCATCCCCTACGCTACAGGCATGACTTTTCACCAAGTTCTCTTGCAAGGTGCTCAATTCGTCCGGAGAGATATTCTTATTACATAAGGAACCGAAACCGGTAGTAATCCCATACAAAGGCCCCTCCTGCTGCTCGATCTTATGATCCAAGTAATCCCGGCAACGCTGGATACGCTCCTTCACCTCGGGTGAAAGCTCCAACTTCATATTTTGAGTAAGTATCCGTTCGATTCCCTCAAAAGAGAGAGGCTCGGAACCCACATAATAAACATTACTCATATGCTATAATTTAGTCTTCACCCAATCCAATAACTTTTGCTCTACACGGATAGCGTTCGCCTCCAGTTCATCCGCTTTCTTCCGCATCATTCCGACGAACACCTCGTCTTGGATGGACGTTAAGTTAATTCGGACATTCAATAAAGCCCCCAATACACAAGTACGGGCAGCCATCATCGCCACGCAAGCATCCGTGACGGCATTCTGATTACCTTTGTGAGCCACATAGATAATCGTCTCCATTACGGAACCGATCTCCTCCGCCACCCTCATCGGAACAATAGCCGCCTCTTTAGTAGCGCTCTGTATCGCATTCGTACGGACCACCTGTTCGTCAGGCGTTTCTTTCGGTAACTTAAAAGCGGAGAATACACGATCATAAGCCTCGCTGTCCTTATCGATATATTCAGTAAGACGTTCACGGATCATAGCCGCCTCGGTAGCGATCGTCTTCATTTGTCCTTCCACTTCCGCATATTTCTTTTTGCCAACAGTCAGATGGGCCACCATCTCTGTCAAAGCTGCCGCTATAGCGCCATTCAAGGCTGATATACTTCCACCACCGGGAACGGGAGCACTACCCGCCGTTTCCGCCAAAAAATCTTTAATTGTCAAGTCTGCTAACATAGTATTTTGATTTAAATGATTCAACAATTCTTATCTTACATCATATAAAGTTCCCCATCCTTAATTACGGTATCCACGAGATTCATTCCCACATGATAAGGTAGAAACTTATAAGACGGGTATTTCAGCAAGATCACGTCCGCACGTTTTCCCACGCTGATACTTCCAATCTCGGAGGCACGTCCCACAGCTGCGGCTCCATTAATGGTCAATGCCGTTACCGCTTCTTCAGGGCTCATCTTCATATAGATACAGGCCAAGGCTATCATCATCGGGATCGAGGCCGAAAAACAACTTCCCGGATTTAGATCGGAAGCTAAAGCCACCGCGCAACCGGCATCTATCATTTTCCGGGCAGGCGCATACGGCTCATCCAAGGAAAAGGCAGTCAGCGGAAGTAAGGTAGCTACGACACCCGCTCTTGCCAGACGTTTGATGCCTGTATCCGATACATGTAATAAATGATCAGCACTTACACACTTCAAGGAGGCCGCCAGTTCCGCCCCTCCGAAAGGAACGATCTCATCCGCATGCATCTTCAATTTAAAACGATGATGACGGGCGGCACGAAGCAAGCGCTCACTCTGTTCTAACGAGAAAACGCCTTTCTCACAAAACACATCACAAAACGTAACCGTATGTTCGGCTCGGATGACAGGAAGCACTTCCTCGATCATATAATCCACATAATCGTCCGTACGACCGGCAAATTCAGGAGGAACAGCATGAGCACCCAAAAAGGTCGATACGACATCCATCGGATGAGACTCATTCAGGTCCGACATGACACGAAGCTGAACTAATTCTGTTTGCAAATCCAAACCATAACCACTTTTCCCCTCCACCGTGGTAACACCCATGGAGAATAACTCATCCAAACGTTCTTCCCCTCTGTCCCATAGTGTATCGAAATCACTTTCACGGGTAGCTTTCATCGTATTCACGATACCTCCACCACGCTCCATGATCGACATATAACTATCTCCCCGCAATCGCCAAGAGAACTCCTCCTCCCGGTAACCGCCAAAGATAAAATGCGTATGGCTATCAACAAATCCGGGTAACACCGCTTGGTTCTCCGCCCGAATCTCCAAATAATCCTCCGCATGGATGTTTCGAAGTACCTCCTCCGTAGGTCCTACATGCGTAATAACCCCATCAGACATCGCTACGGCTCCATCCTCGATAACGCCTAAATCAGACATCTCCGCTCCCCGTCGTGCCTTATCCCCATGACAAGTGACGATCTGGGCAGCATTCCTGATTAATATCTTGCTATTCTCCATACGCTATTCCATAATACGAGCTTCCAGCACCTGATTCATTGAGAAATCCTCCAATCCCAAATAGTAAGAGGCCGTATCGATCAACGCCTCCATAGGAACCAAGCCGATAATCTCGCTCCCCACCACCGGAACACCATATCTGCGAGCTTCGATACGAACTAACTCGAAGGCCCGGTACAAGGCCGTACGGGTATAATCGGTCATATTAATAGAGACCTGTACGATACCACGTTCCTTCAACTCAACCCCCATCGCTTTACAATAGCGTAAACCTCCGCCGATGAAACGGATTTTCTTCGCTATATCCGTAGCGATCTGCAATTGATTCGTTCCTAAGTTCACATTATAGGCGACCAAAGGCATACGGGCTCCTATGGCGACCGTACCGGCTGTCGGATGTCTTTCGGCCGGACCAAAATCAGGTTTCCACTCCGGTTGATGGATTTTCTCTGCCATCCCTTCAAACTCTCCTTTACGGATCGCCGCCAGATTCTCCCGGTAAGGGGCGGAAGCCGATTTTTCATATAAGAAGACCGGCACGGCATAATGAGCGCCCACTTCCTCCCCTACTTCCTTAGACAAGGCGATCGCCTCTTCCATCGTACATCCGCGAATCGGTATAAAAGGAACCACATCTACGGCCCCCATTCGAGGATGTTGACCGCTATGCTTGTTTAAATCGATCAGCTCAACGGCAACTCCAATGGCCTCCAATACGGCTTGTTTTAAAGCGATCGGTTCTCCTACTACAGTAACGACCAAGCGATTATGATCCTCGTCATTACTATAGTCCAACAGTTTAACACCCGCCTTAGCCCGGAAAGGCGCTACGATCTTATCTATCTTCTCCAAATCCCGTCCTTCACTGAAGTTAGGGACACATTCCATAATCTTATTCCAAGTACTCATACCGTTTTATTTAATGATGTTTGTACGATTTCATGAATAAACGCTTTCTCCGGGATATACGGGAGGGTAATATGATACTGTTCGCCACGGTTCTCATTGAAAGTAGCGCTCGTACGCATCGCATTCGGGTTACGGGCCCATGAGCGACGAGCGACACCCCCCATCACGTCCCATATCATAGCAGAGCGAAGTATCTCGTCCACCCGCTCACTACCATCAAGAACCATACCGAAACCTCCGTTTATCGCCTTACCGATACCAACTCCTCCACCATTATGAAGAGCGACCAAGCTCATACCCCGGGCGGCATTTCCAGCGAAGCACTGCACCGCCATATCAGCCATCACATTGCTTCCGTCCCGTATATTAGAGGTCTCACGGAATGGAGAATCCGTACCGCTCACGTCATGATGGTCTCGTCCCAACATAATCGGGCCTACCTCCCCATCACGTACCATTCGGTTAAACTCAAGGGCGATCTTCAAGCGCCCCTCAGCGTCTTGATATAAGATCCGGGCTTGCGTACCCACCACCAAACGGTTCTTCTCCGCATCACGTATCCAATTATAATTATCCATATCCTGCCCTCTTCGAGTCGGATCGATACACGCCATAGCCGCATGATCCGTGCGAATCAAATCTTCCGGCTTACCGCTTAAACATACCCAGCGGAAAGGACCGTACCCATAATCAAATAATTCCGGCCCCATGATATCTTCCACATAAGAAGGCCATATAAAACCATCTTTCTCGTCCACACCGTTACGGGAAATCTCATGTACACCGGCATCATAGATCGCTTTCATGAAGGAGTTCCCATAGTCAAAGAAATAGGTACCCCGGGCAACCAGACGCTTGATCACCTCGAAATGTCGCTTCAACGTTTTATCGACCAAAGCACAAAAGTCTTCCCGGTGATGAGCCAATAATTCCGTACGTTCCTCAAACGTCACGCCTGCCGGACAATAACCACCTTCATAGACCGCATGACACGAGGTCTGGTCACTCAAAAGGTCGATGGAAAGCCCCTGTTTATCGGCATATTCCAATAAATCCACGATATTGCCATGAAAAGCGATAGAGATCGGTTCTTTCTTACGAATCGCCTCGTCGGCTAAGGAGAAAGCTTTCCCCATATCATCCGTCACATGCTGAACCCATCCTTGGCATCGGCGTGTCTTGATACGGGAAGCGTCTACCTCGGCGATTATACTGGCAGCACCGGCAATCACGGCGGCTTTAGGTTGAGCGCCACTCATTCCTCCTAAACCGGAAGATACAAACAGATAGCCTCGCAAATCCTTATCTTGTGGAATCCCTAATTTCTTACGTCCGGCATTCAACAAGGTATTAAACGTACCGTGTACGATACCTTGCGGGCCGATATACATCCAACCTCCGGCCGTCATCTGTCCATAATTAGCGACTCCCATCTGGGCGGCGACATGCCAATCCTTTTGGTTATCGAACATTCCCACCATCATGGAGTTCGTGATAATCACCCGTGGGGCATCCGGCTTAGAATGAAACAATCCCAGAGGATGCCCAGATTCAATCACCAAGGTCTGCTCCTCGGTCAGCTCCTCCAAATACTTCTTAATCAAACGATATTGCATCCAATTCTGGCAGACCTGCCCAGTCTCGCCATACGTAACCAACTCATAAGGATACAAAGCGATATCAAAGCAAAGGTTATTATCGATCATTACTTGAAAGGCTTTTCCCTCGATACATTTACCTTTATATTCAGAGATAGGCTTCGCTTTCAGGTCTCCCTGCGGACGGTAGCGATAACCATAGATCCGTCCCCGGATCAATAATTCCTCCATGAACTCAGGAGCTAGCTTCTCATGTAATTCAACAGGGATGTAACGAAGCGCGTTCATCAATGCCGTTTCTGTTTGAGCGGGCGTAAGCGAATAGCCGCGATCGGGAGCACGGCGAATACCGGAAACGAAGGAAGGATATTCCGGCAAATAGTTATCAAGATGTATTTCCATAACGTGAATGATTTAGTAGGTGCTTACAATCTGCAAGGAATTTCACGGATTCAGCGCCGACAAGTTAGCGATTATCCAAATCCCAACCAATTATCATTCCATGTTTAGAAGCATAAAAAAGCCCCCGTCTCTCTCATCCTCCCTAAGGGAAAGAAAGACGGGGGCATAATTATAATTGTTCTGTAGTAGAAGTTGTTTCGTAAATACAATAGTCCGTTAGTTTTCACAAAAGAAATCAAAAATAAGTTTTGACAGCAAATTCAAATTGTTCTATGAATATCTTCTTGAAAGCGGCAATGTTATTCTGTTCATAGAATATCAGCATGGCTTTTTTGTAGTCTATGGAATCAACCGTTCTGAATGAGATTGGGCAATAACCATTGGCTATCAGTATGGCATTGCTTGTGATACGGGCAGTACGTTTGTTTCCATCCGAAAATGCCTGAATATAAGAAAGGAGAACCAGTGCAAGTAATGACTTCTCGAAGATATTGTCTTTGCCATTGATAAGTTTACAGGTATCTTCCAATGCCTCACGAATCTGGAACTCGTTATCAAGGGGACGATAGTTCGTACCTGTGATACCCACACGTCGGCGTCGTATGTTTCTTTCCACACCTAAGTCCTTGGTCAGTAAAGAATGGATGTCCTCTATGCGGTGGACGGATATTTCCTTAAGATAGTCGGGCACATTGAGAACAAAATCAAGCGCATCCTTGTGATTGAGCAGCATGATAGCTTCTTCCCTTGTCTTACCAGTAGCTTCCTGTCTTTCTTTCAGCAGGCGCTCTGTTTCTAGCAGGGAATAAGTATTGCCCTCGATTTGTGAAGATTTCCATGACAGGTCAACTCCCAGTCTTTCCATCTCCTTTTTGTAATCTGTTTCAGAAAGTTCTTCAAGGTGGGTTCTGAAAGTGGACTGAGCTTTATCCAAACGTTTACATTCCTCTTCTGTGAAAAGTGAAACCTTTGGCAGAATCTGTTTTATGAGTTCGAAATTGAAATTTTCCTGCACAGTACGATCATCCATTTCATTCTTGAAATAGGTATCAATATCCAAAGGCATCGTTACCTGAGCTTGTGGAGTAAGCGAGTATTTGGTAGCAGGTCCTTTTCCATACACTTCTATAAGACCTTTGCTGACAGCATCAGCCAAGAGTCTTTTCATGGTGCTGTCGCTTGGTGCATTTACCAGCATGGAAGCTATCGCTCCTCTATTTGATAGCGGATGATAGTGCAATACCTGTAGAATTTCTGTTTCGATAGTCATAACATTCCTTTCACTAAATCGGCTCAAAAGTACTAATTTCCCTTCAACTATCGGCTCAAATTGAGCCGATATTCGTATCTTTACCGCAATATTTGAGCCGATTTGCAATATTTTCCCAATACCCAATGCGTAGGAACACGATCCTAGCTCTCTCACACATGGTCATAAACTCCGCTCTCGAATAGAGTAAGACTTTGGGGCGAAGGAAAAGTTCAGCTAAAGAACACAAAAAAAGGTGCATCAAAATGACACACCCTCCTCGTAACAAAAATAAAATCTTTATGATTAGCCTTTACTTAGGCCTACGCATTGAAACGAATTTAGCTCATGAAAGCTGTTAAAATCAACGCTCAATCAAGCCCCTTATACCTCCAACGATATACTCAATATCCCGATCCGTTACATACGGACCGGAAGGCAAGCACAACCCGACCTTAAACAAAGATTCGCTCACCCCATTCACATAAGCCGGGCAATCCTTATAGACAGGTTGCTTATGCATCGGTTTCCACAAAGGACGGGATTCTATACCCATCGCGTCAAGTCCCACACGCATCGCCTCAACATTGGCATTCGGCTCGCAATCCGTATGTGCGTTAACCGCTGCGTGAGTCACACCGCCCGCACCACCAACAGCACCTTGTACCGTTGCTTGATAGGCATCCTCCTGCCCTTTCACCCTCAATAAAGGATCCAAAACAATCGTATTCAACCAATAGTTACTATCAAAACGACCGGAAGGATTCTCATGCAAGGTGATCCCTTTCACATCCTTCAACAGTTCCCGATATAAATCACACGTATGCTTATGATGAGCCACATGAGCGTCAGCCACCGTCATCTGACCACGCCCGATACCCGCACAAATATTCGACATTCGGTAATTATACCCGATCCGTTCATGCTGGTAATACGGATAAGCCTCCCGAGCCTGCGTAGCGTAGAACATGATCTCCTGCTTAGCCTCCCCGTCCGGACAAATCAACGCACCACCACCACTGGTCGTAATCATCTTATTCCCATTGAACGACAGCACCCCATATTTTCCAAACGTACCCAACATACGTCCATCATAACGAGAGCCAAAACCCTCCGCCGCATCCTCTATGACCGGAATCCCATACCGATCAGCGACAGCCATAATCTCATCCACCTTATAAGGCATCCCATATAAAGCCACAGGGACAATCGCTTTCGGTGTTTTTCCCGTCTTCTCGATACGATCTTGAATCGCCTCTTCCAATAACACAGGATCCATATTCCAAGTATCCACCTCCGAATCCACGAATACAGGCGTAGCCCCCAAATAAGTGATCGGATGCGAGGAAGCACAGAAAGTAAAGCTCTGTACCAACACCTCATCCCCCGGTTTCACGCCACAGGCGAGCAACGCCAGATGTACCGCAGCCGTACCGGCAGACAGAGCCACCACATGTTTACCTTCACCCACGAATTCCTCCAGATCTTTCTCGAATCCATTCACGTTCGGACCTAAAGGCACGACCCAGTTCGTATCAAAGGCTTCTTTGATATACATTTGTTCTTTGCCGCTCATGTGAGCAAGGCAAAGGTAAATTCGTTTATTCATGACAAAAAATAGATATAAAAAAGATAAGTAAGCACTCTATTTAGGGCATCTCCTTTTGAAAGGGCACTTTAGAGTACCCTAAACTGAGTATAGTTAAATAATTCGATTGATTTTAACATTGGCTTGTAGCCAATATAATTTTAGCTGGAACCATATTAATATAATCCCTACATCCGTTAAAGATATTTTTGAAAGATCTCATCTCAAAACTGATACAGATAATAAAGGCTTCCGTATAGTATTGACTTCGGAACTCTGAATCTTTAGCCAATTCACTGTCTAACTGACCACAAAGTCTCTTTACCATGCGGAAAGTACTTGCTCACGATTCACTTAATTTCAAAGAAATCACCATGTCCACCGTAGACGGTAAATCCATGCAGCGAGTGCAGATAGACCTCGGTAGATGCCTGTTGCTCCGCACTGCCCGTAGGGAACTTGGTGAACGTAGGGGTATCTTTTATCCACGCATCGCCTGTGAAGATGTTCTTCCCTACGATAATGCTGATAGATGACGCCGTATGCCCAGAAGTTGAAACAACCTCAAAAAGATACCCATTCCATATCAAAGGCACCTTCGTCAATTATCCTGTCTGCTGGAGCCACCACAAAAGCCTTGCACCTTTCATCAAAGGCTGAGAATTCTTCGTAGCCCTTCCCATCCTTTCGCTGCACACCAATGAGCAAAGCACCTTCACGCCGCAATACTGCTCCTTCAGCACATTTACGCTCCAGCTGTGGTCGTGGTGCTCATGCGTCAAGATAATCCATTCTAGAGTCAAATTACGAACAGACAAGAAGTCAATATAGTCCTCTATATTTGAGCCGCTTGGATCTATCATCAGGCACTGCTTGCTATGCTCCAGATTGTACAAAATGTAGCAGTTTGATCCCAAGGGTTCATTCACTATGCGCTTTATCTCCAGTGCCATAACTATGCTGTTTTCTTTTTTCTTCTTTTCAATCCAACACCTGTCACAATCAAGGCACCGCTACTAAATAACAAAGCAAGTGGTGTTATATTCGACTCTTTTATGTGCCATTTCTCTTTTTTAACCATGCTCTCAAACTCTGGAATAAACTTCTCCGGCCCAACACCCAACTTAATGTAAGCATTATATTTCAAAACCAAAGTTTTGAATTCTGGCCACTTCCCTCTCTCATAGAAATCCTGAGGATGCAATGCATATTCAGACGCTAACACCTGCAATTTCACCTTCTTCACGCGCTCTAATATGACAGAATCACTCGCAGCCTTTTCTGCTCTTTCCATAATAAGATATGCCTTTTTTATGAAATCATCATTATAAAACTCAGATTCATTTTTAAGTCTACATCCAATATGGACATCAGGTTTAACAAGTGAATTATACAGATTGTAATATTGTAGAATTTCTTGAGACGAAGAGCCGTAATAGTCTTTTATAAACTGTTGTGCTAAAAAATCTGCATTTTGATATGGATTCCATAGTAACTTTCCAATCAGCCAGCTCTTCAATTCTTCAAAATCACTACCGAGAGAAAGATTCTGTCCCCCTTCAAATACACCCATTACGTTATACTTCACAAACGTTTGAATATTAGATCCTAATACATTAATATTCGGATAAGGCGTCATAAATCCTCGCCAATTCTCTACATAATCCCATATAAAAATATGTTTTGCTATACGGCTCCAATCTTCCAAGTCTTTTATAAAGAAAGTATTTCGGCTTGAATTATCAACTGAGAGGGGGTGAGCAAAACAGCATTCTATATCACACAATCTTATAACAACATTATCTGCAGGAGCTATCCCTACAGGAGCGCTTCGGGTCAATTTATACGCAAGAGTTGTTATATATTTATCCGGGAAGCTTTTTTTTACCTCATTCGCTACTTGGTTAACTGCCCACAAAATTAATCCTGATTTTCCTCCATATTTAGCCTCAACAGCTTTACAATTTTCACATTGGCAAAAATAATTGTTATCATTCTGTGAAACATCATAAATGTCAAACTCAGGATGAGTTTCTATAACCGTTAAGATTGCTTTTGTTAAGATATCAATCACTTTGGGGTTAGATAAACACAATTGCCCATCTTTAATTCTCTTCCCTCTATACAAAGCAAAATATTCAGGATGTTTATCAAAATAACTTTTAACCGGTAAAAGTATTTTCATTGCATGTTGACCCCATAAACAACGTTGGATGCCATACTTACTTGTTTTGGATGTAGATTTTCTATACTTATTGTTCATTAGATTATGAGCCAGCCATGCATCATCATTTACACAATAAAAATCGGTATATCGGTAAAATATTTTAGGATGCTCTGAAAATTCTATCTTTTTAAAACTATAAGTAGTGAGTTTGGGAATTTTCGTAAATGTAGGAGTGTACCATTCAACTCCAAAAAGCGTTTCCAAGAATCGATATACACCATACATCGTACCTCTTTCTTTCCCCCCAAATATTACAATATCAGAGCCAATAGTCATTACCATGAAACCGTCATCATCATTCTTGTATGCTGTTAATCTTTTAAATACTTTATTAGCACTATTGTAGCCTACATAGATATTCCTTTCGCCAGGAGTACTAGTAATTTCGAACGTTGCGCCGCTTATTTGTTTCAGATATGTTGCTAATTCATTTGCAGCTGTCTCCTCTGTTTCAGAAGCATTCGATGATAGCACAATACGGTAATTTGTCTTGCCTCTACTAAATAATTCTTCTGCATTAGCATGGATATGTCTAACTAAAAATACATAGATAATAGCAAATAATAATATTCTTATCAACCTCTTCATTCTTCAAATAAACAATTAATTCTCAAAATGCTTTTTTAATTTTGTTAATGCACTTAGCCCAGAAAGAAAAAACTCATCTCATTTGGAAATATTCAACCCACTATCCAATATCATTTTAAAATACCTGTCCCTCTGCGCTAAAGTTGAACCCCGTTGTGAAATCTGAAGCACGTTGTTTGTCATTTTTCTTTTTCCTTTTCTTCCTCTCTCAGTTGCCTTATGCGCTTTAGTAAAGCCTTCATTTCGAAATCGCCATTATTTTTGTGCATGAAATACTCATCATCAAACGAAGATGTTAAAACCCCATCTATATATTGATTATTCTTAAAATAGCAGTCAGGGATTATGCCATCCACATGAGCATACAATAACTTTGTCATAAAAAGTGTTTGCTTTTGAGTGGCCATACAAGAGCCATAGAATCTATGAAGGTGCAACACTTCAAAAACGAAGTATTTCATATACAAATATGTTTCAATCCAAGCAAAGCCATCTCTATGTTCTTTGTCCCCAATTACTATTGCGTCACTTGTCGCCGACCGATTTACATAATGTACATTGTTAATGCCAAAATAACCTATCATCTTTTTAGATTCATCATTGAGACAAATAGCGAACCAAAAATTAAAGTTATCTCTTTTGCTACGAGCTGCCACCCAATCTCGACAATCCTGTTTACTCCAAAATCTCTCCATGCCCACGGCATTCTTCATCATCTCAGCATCATTATGCCACTGATATATCAACTCGGCATCCTCTGGTTCTAACGCTCTAAAGCACACGCTTTTTTTCATATTTTATAATTATAAGTTTCAATTAATATTATATTGTACGATACAACGGGAAGAACTTATTATCCTTATCAAAATCAGCTTTTTCATCAACGCAAAACTGAACCAGTTTGTCATACATTTCCTGATTACAAATTTGCTTTCCAATACCAAAGGAAATATCGGAGTTTCTATTGAATTCACGCTTGAATTTAAAGAGATTATCCTCTCCACTACCAACACCACCTCCCAAATGGAAACTCTTACAGCCTATGGAACTGCCCCATTTTGCTGCTTCGTAAAGCAAAAGATTCGATGGTGCCAGATTGCGATATTCCAAAACAGAACCCGAAAGATGATAATGGATTCTGCCATTCTCATGTAACATCATACTCATAGCGATCTTCTTCCCCTCATATACAGCATAAAACATTTCACAGGTATCTTTCATATTATCAAAGATACTGCGATAGAAATCTTCTTTGAAGAAGTAATATTCCTCAGCATTGTCTTTGGCCATCGTGGCATCATATACCACTTTGAATTCGAGGAGAAGTTCCCACGTCAAACCATGCTCTATGGTTACACCATTCTTCTCTGCCTTGCGAATCATATTACGGCTTTTGCTGGTTATATTCTTCCATATGGTATCTTCATCAGTAAGGTCCATCTCAATGGTATGTCCAAGCATGATCGGATCGCAATACCAATGAGCATTCTCCGCAGTCCTTAACTGAGGGTGGAAACGATAGAAGATACTTACTATATTATGCTCCGCACCCCACTGCTTGAAAGCTTTGCTGAAGGCCTTCTTATTGTTTTCCGACATATCACCCTCGAACACAAAGCCTCCATAACCATATGGCGTTATCAAGTCGAACCAATCGTCCACACCATACGTTTTCAGCGAACGTTTCATCAAGGCACACATAGCCATTAACCCGTTCTCTTCATAATAAATCAGTGTCGGATCCCCATCACCTATCATCTGAAACGAAATCAGATACTCTAGCGAATAATAAATGTCATAATCTTTAAAAGACTTCGCCACCTCGTTCCATCTTTCACGATTATCTAATCCTAATGTTTCTATCATTGAATTACTATTTCCTTAGAAGTTTTTCAACAGGATCACCGTCCTCAGAAGAATAGATCATGTAGTTGGTATGTTCCATATCATTCTGGACCATTTCATATAAATCATCAGTAATGAAGTTCTTTTCCCAACACCATTTTTCTTTCTCACAGGTATCAAAGATCGGCTTAAGATGTGCGGTTTGTTTTACTACATAGTACAAACCAGAATAGCGGTGTTTGAAACTCTTCACATCAATTGATTCCAGGTCACCTGCCGCAGCCTGAGCCACAGCACCGACAATATCAAATCCAGTGCTCAGTTCTACCATTGGCCACCAAATGTGATCTCCACCCGGTCGAGCATTGAATTCAATAAGATAAACCTTCCCATCTATGATTTTAATCTCTGTATGACAAGGGCCATTGCCCAATCCAATGGCTGTCAGTCCGGAGCTTACGCCGTTGACAACCCTATTCCAAATTTCATCGGAAAGAGGTGCGGGCTGATGATGACCTAATTCCACACAATGAGGTGCCCCACTACTATCTTTTTGGGTAATCTGGACAATCGTATGACGACCTTTGATAGAAATTGATTCTACACTGCACTCCATACCTCCTTCCATGAATTGCTCGGCAATAATCAACGGTCGAACACCTTCGCGAAAGCTATTAGCAGCATATTCAAATGCAGTAGCTAGCTCATCATGCTTATTCACAACAGTGATACCTCTTTTACCACCTAAGCTTACAGGCTTCAGAATCATAGGATAAGGAACATCAGAGTTCTCTATATCTTCTATGCATTTTGCTTCTACGAATTTCGGAGAAAGAAGGTCTGTCAAATTCTCTATGCATTTGCGATTGCGATATTTGTTGGTTATCACTTCTGCTACTTCAACCGGATTGCCCAGTAGCCCAAGCTTTTCTGCCACATAAGCTGTAACAAGAACTGAAAGTTCGGTTGTAGGCACAACACCATCTATGCCTATTTCTTTACAGATAGTCACTATTCCATCTTTGTTGAAGATATTGATCTCATGAAAGAAATCCACCATCGAATCATCTACTTTTCCATCAAGCATAGAAAAATAATGGCTTTCATATCCAAGACGATGACAGGCCGCTCCAAAGTATGAAGCCATCACGCCCCCACCGATTATTGCTATTTTTTTCATTTATTCTGAATCAATGTATTTATTACTCGCTCCATATCGTCTTCACCATATCGCTGATCTATCGGAATACATAAAATATGATCATACAGATAATCTGCATCTTCGTCCACTGCAGGACAACAGTCTGCCTTTAGCCAAACAATAGGAGCATAAATAGCATTCTTTACCAGCAGTTTTTGAATATCAAATCGATGCTCGCTAAGAATCGGACAGTATAGAGGGACTTCATCCTCAGCCAATACTTCAGTTATGACTGTTATGCCTTCTACCTCTTTTAGACCCTCAGCTATAATCTTGTAATTCTCTCTTCTTTTTTGCTTCAGACTCTCAATATCCAGATTACTTTGAATAGCCGACGACAAATCAGAGATGGCAAAATACTGCTTCTCTTCATCCAAAATATCTTCTGCTTCTCTGTATTTTGTCAAGAACACATTCCTGTATCCAGCCCCCTCAAACAAATATTGATATTTTAAAATTGAAGCCTCCTTTTTAGCTTCTTCCAATTCAGTATCTTTCTTTTCCGGCTTATTTTCAAATCTTCCATCCTTGCAAATCGCAAATCCTCCATCTGGAACACCACACCATTTTCTGATACTGGCAACAACATAATCAGCACTTGATCTCTTGAAAGTACTGTATAGGCATTGTGTACAATCTTCTATAACAATAATGCCTGCATTCCGAAGTTCATTAACAGCTTCATCAATATCTGCTATCGAATCAACTCCGAAATAGTGATGGAATAGCACAACGCCTGCATTACATTCACGAGCCGCAGAAACAATGTCCGTACCTTTTGACCTCAAATCCTTCCCCGTATGGAATGTTTTGACTTCATATCCCTTAGCGAGGAAAGGCTCAATTACCGTATTGCAGGTGAATGGAGGCAATAAAGCGACCTTACTGACATTAAAATTTCGCCTTTCAATTGTATCCAGCACAAAAGAAGTAGCCCCCCTACCTGTGGACATCCAAACATAATCCGAGCCCTTACAGTTGAACTTTTCCGGTGTTATCTCTGAAAATTGCAGAGATAACTCGTTAGGACTAATCCAAAAATTGCTTCCTATTTCACTTAACATTGTCCTTTCAGTAATCGTATTGCTGTTATGATTCTTTCTTTCAGTTCATCAAGGTCTTTATCATACCTGCCATCACAATGTATGCTCAGCATTCTATTACCGAAATCCACACTCTCAGAATTTTGCACTTCCGGTATTCTCCAAAGAATGGCGGGAAAAACAGTTTGGCGATTGATCAATATATCCCTCATCTTATCCCTTACCTCTTTACTCTTGAACAAAAGCACCAGTGAGAAAGGATTAAATGTATTTTTTTCAGGTTGCAGAATCTTCACATCTTCGGTAGCAATGTCTTGTAATAAATTCCAATTACGATGTTTGCGATCATACCACTCTTGGATATCTATTTCATTAATTATATTCCAACTATCATTTGAAATTTTCGATATTGGTATTTTATCTAACATCTTTTCGGTGTCTAACATATCTTGCCTAAAACGAGGCTTCTTAATTGAGCCATTCAAATAACCTGCCTTTCTCGTCATCGCTTTATAGCGGATATCTGCAAGTTTATTATTCTCCTCTGTCTCTTTTGGAGACAATGGCAGTTTTTTTTCTTTTGGAGACCAAAGAATTCCCCCCTCACTAATTGGAAGTGTTTTTCTTAATGAAGCTATACAAAAATCAGCATCACTATTTTGAGACCACTCTCCAACAAGGTCGTGAGAATGGTCTTCAATAACAGGAACTGGGATGGTCTTGTTAGTTCTCACACCTCTGAATCCAAAGAAATTCATTCTGAAAAGAACATCGCCTTCTTCAAACTGTATTTTACCAATGCTTGTTTCATCGTCATTTCCAGGATAGTCTACATAATAAACAACCTTAATACCCGTTGTCTTGATATAGTTTATTATATCATAGCAGAAATATGAAGGCATCCAAATCCTTTTCCATTGAAATTTTCCAATAAGGTCGTTTATAGCCTGTCGCCCACAAGCATAATAATTAGCATTTGGATATATACTAGATACAGCATTTCCTTTCTTATAGTTATCAATAACAGGATAGTCTGATCCAAATTTCAGCAATCGAATACCAAAATGTAAATCATCAACAGTGTCCATATCCTCTGCGCCAGACCCGATATCACTTCTATTAAGCACATTTCGAATGGTCATCCATATTATCTTTAAATCTGTTGCAAGAGTGCAATGATCCACATACCAAACATCGTTTGCAAACTTCTCACTATATTTTGCATGGTTTCTACCATTAACCTGCGCCCATCCAGAAATACCAGGGCGAACATCATGCCTACGCACCTGTTCCTTGGTATAAAGAGGAAGAAGTTTCAGAGAAAGTGGGCGAGGTCCAATTAGCGCCATATCACCCTTCAACACGTTAAAAAGTTGAGGTAATTCATCGATAGAAGTAGATCGAACAAATTGCCCTATTTTTGTCAATCTGAATTCATCCGGCAACAGTTCTCCACGCTCGTTAACCTCATCTGTCATTGTCTTGAACTTGATAAGATTAAAAACTTTACCCTTTGTTCCCGGCCTTTTCTGTAAGAAAAAAGCACCAGCCCCCTTATTGGCAAAATGAAGCCAAACGGTGATGATAAGCAAAGGAATAAAAAGGATTATTAGCACTACTAAAGAGAGACAAAAGTCTAAAACACGCTTAAAAAAATGTTTATACATAATCAATAACTACAGCAACGCTTGCAACTCCTTATACTGCACCTTGCCCGACGCATTCTTCGGAATCACATCTATATGTCTAACTTCAAAAGCACGGGTATTCAAACCCGTCTTTTCACCAAACATGTTGATGATAGCCTTATCATCAACTTCTTCTGCAACAAAGATTGTAATTTTGTCATCCACACCAACGCAAGCGCAGTTGGATGTAATAGTCTTCATCATCTGCTCCACAGAATCGAGATTACAACGATTACCCCAAACCTTTACGAAACGTTTCAAACGACCAGTAATATAGAAATAACCATCCGTATCGAATTTGGCAACATCACCGGTATGGAGTTCACCTTGGTTTTCATCGCCCTTTTTCAGGTCATCCAGACATTCCGCATAACCTAAAGATACATTAGGACCACGATAAACCAATTCGCCCTCAGTTTCGGGTTCTGTAATCTCATTACCACAAACATCTATCAGTGAAAACTTACCACCAGGTATAGCGATACCTATACTCATATATTTCTCCCGTATATTCTCCTGTGGTGTATAACTCATACGAGCTGTAGCCTCTGTCTGGCCATACATCACAATAAAACGCTTGTCGTGTTCCTTGGCTTGTTCTACAAACTCCTTCACAAGCCCCGGATGCAACTTGCCACCTGCCTGAGTCATGGTCTTGAGTTTAGGTAGGTTCATGTGGAAGAATCTCAAGCGGCGAAGCATTTCGTAAGTGTATGGAACGCCAGATATGCTTGAAGCACCCTGCTCTGCCGCAAATTTCCAGAATTCACGCTGAAGAATTGTGTTATTGGTCATCAGCAAAGTGGCACCGGAAATCAAATGGCTGTTGATAACAGAAAGTCCATAGCTGTAATACATAGGAAGTGATGTGATAGGTCTTTCGCTTTGGTCTATTTCCAAATATTCCACGATACTTCTGGCATTACTCAGGAGATTATTCAATGTCAATCTTACGAGCTTAGGACTACCTGTACTGCCAGAAGTCGTAAGCATCAAAGCCAATTCAGGATGAGCCTCTATATCAGGCACCTCATATTGAAGCAAAGAATAATCTTCTGCTTCATAAATGCACTTTGCCCCGTCTAATTCTTCTGCTTTTTCGCTGGGTACCCATACAAAACGGGGATGATAAATAGCTAAAAGGTCATCCACCAAATCCTTGTTTTTATTGGCATCGAGCAACAATACTGGCACATGAGCATGTAGAAAGGCCAGATAACCAGCTACAGATCCCACCTGATTGCCACAAAAGCAAAACGCCATACTGCCAGTTTTCAGTTGTTGGGCAATCTCCCCACTCACCTCCAGCAACTGAGCATAACTCATTTCACGCCCCGCATCCGTAACAATACAAGTATTGCCACTGAATTCTTCAAGGAGTTGAAACACGTCGGTCATATCAGAATTCTATTTCATAGTTTTTAGAGAGAATATCTATACCACCCTGATAGTTCCTGATAGCCATCAGGTCTTCTGCCTCTAAAAGCACATCAAATGCTTCTTCAAGAGCTGCCACTAAAGTCATGTGGCCTACGGAATCCCATAATGGAGTTTCCTTGAATTTAGCATCTTTCACCTCATCAAGACCCAAATTTAAGGTCTCGGCAAAAATCTGATTATATTTTTCTATATTCGTCATATTATAATAAAATTAAATCCGGACAAACTATATTTTCAGTTTCAAAGTGAACACACCCCCAAGCCAAACCTACACCAAAAGCACAAGCTACAGAATTGAGTTTCTTGCTTGCATATTCCTTATTGCATTGAGATACCAATGTAAGAGGAATCGAAGCACATGAGGTGTTTCCGAAATCCTGCATACTATATGGAACCTTACTTTCGTCAATCTTCAACTTCTTACGAATTTTGTCGTTCATGTAGTGGTTGGCCTGATGGAAGAGATAATAATCCACGTTTTCCTTATCAATACCGAAGTGTTCACAGAGTGAATTCACACTCTTAGGACCCATTGACAGACCAAAGCCAAACACACTCATACCATCCATCACTATGTCAGTACTGCGATATCGGATGTTTTTGCCATGCTCAACAAACTTCAAAGCCTCTTCGTCTAGCGGATAACGGAATCCACCATTCTTGGCATAGATGCTCTTATAGTCTTTACCACGAGTACCATGATAGAACTCAATTGGCTTTGCCTCCGGATCAAACTCCAGTGCAGTAGCCGTACCGGCATCACCAAACAACGGGCGAGTCTCCTTATCCAGCGGAGAATGTGAAAGGGTTGTGGTATCACCCACTAGCAGGATTCCACGCTTCATGCCTCCATGAGAAAGCAGTGAGGTCATCGTGGTCATACCGTGCGTCCAACCAGGGCAACCTTGACGAAGATCAATACAAAGCGTTTCTTCGGATAGTTCAAGCATACCTTGAAGAATACAGGAGTTAGGAGGAATGATATGGTCGAAGGTAGTACTGACAAAAATCAGCACATCAATGCTGTCCTTCTTCCATTTCAAATCTTCAAGTAGTTTCTCCATGGCTGCCTTACACAGATCAAGAGCCGTAGTTCCAGGCCGCACCACATGCTTGCGAGCAATGCCCGTTTGGTTGATTACTCGCTCAGCCTCCCCTTCTTCGAAGACTGGCAAATCTGTATTCTCTTCTATCGTGACCGGAGCACAGGCTGCCAAGCCACGAATAGCGACATTATCTATTTTTAGAAAAGCCATTCTAATTAATTAATAGAAATACCTCCATCAATAATAATATCTTGCCCTGTCAACCACGAAGAAGCATCGCTTAAAAGATAAACCGCAGAATATGCAATATCCTCAGGAGTGCCATATCTCTTGAGGGGATATTGGTCTTTATCTTTTTCAAGTTGTTCTGCTGTTATATCCCCTCTATGAATCAATGGGGTATCAACCATACCAGGACAAATACAATTTACTCTGATTAAACGAGATGCGAACTCTTTAGCACAATACCTCATCATGGCATTTAGTGCAGCCTTTGAACTTCCATACATCGCTGCACCTGGTGCAAATACCGTGTTACCCCCTATTGAATCGACTAAGACGACAGAACCACCCTTAGAAATCTTCTTTTTTTTATAAAGCAATCTCAATAATTCTACAGGTGCATAAAAGTTAATGTTAAATAAATCATCTAAGCTTTCACGAGTTATAAACTGAATTGGAAGTCTTTTACTTTTACCAGCACACAGCATTACCCCATCAATTATAGGCAATTCGCAAATAAGTCTATCAATATCTTCTTTATTTGTTAAATCCGCAATAATACTTATATTTTGTTTGCTGATATCCAAAGAACAAAACGTTTGGTTAAGACGTTGCTCATCACGGGCTGTTATAATTACATTAGCACCCATAGCGGAACACTGAATAGCAGAAGCCTTGCCAATACCAGAAGAAGCCCCTGTAATTAATATTGTCTTACCAGTTAGAGAGAATGGATTAGAATTCATATTAAACTTCAACTAAATCAGAAATAATAAAATCTTCTGTGGTAAATGCTACAGTACCCCAAGAAAGGCCAACACCAAAACCACAACACATGAACTTTGTTTTTTTATTTTTAATCTTATCCTTCAATTGTGTAACTATCGTTAGTGGTATTGAAGCTGATGATGTGTTACCAAAATGAGACATAGAATATGGCACCTTATCATCCTCAAGTTTAAGTTTCTTGACAATCTGAGCATTCATTTTCATGTTTGCCTGATGAAAAATATAATAATCATAATCAAGCCAAGGTTTATCATTGTTTTCACCATCTATGAATTTTGCTAGATTCTTAATTGACTTTGGAGCTGTTGATATACCAAACGCAAAGACATCCATCCCCTTCATTCTTGTCTGAAGGCTATGACGCATTCTTCCATCATCACACATTTCCAATTTTAAAGAGTTCTCATTAAACTGATTGCGGCACCCTCCTCCAGGACGAATAATAGCATCATATCCAGTACCATCTGTTCCGAAATCAAAATAAATAGGATCTGCGTTTTCATCATACTCAAGAGCAGTTGCTGTAGCCGCAAATCCAAACAATTGATCTTGCTCCTCAGCAGCTTGTTTTCTTGCATCTCCAGCAATCACGATAGCCTTTTTTATACAGCCAGTCTGCATTAAAGCAGCCATTGCAGAAAGACCATATACCCATCCAGAACAACCGAGATTTATATCCGTTGCATAACAATCTTTGCCAAGACCAAGTTTTCCCTGTACTACACAAGATGTAGCAGGAAGGAAATAGTCTGGTGTCTGCGTAACAAATACCAATCCTTTAATATCTAACTTATCCCATTCCAAATCCGCGATAAGTTTCTCTGCTGCAGGCAGAGCTAAATCTGATGTAGTAAGATTATCGAGCCTTTTTTCTATGACACCTGTTGTTGCTACAAAATCTTCCGCACCATATTTAGATGTAGTAGATATCGTTTTTACAACTTTACGTGGAACGCCCACACTCATTCCTGAGATGCGGACGTTTTTAATTTTTAACAATGCCATAGTTATGCCCGTGATTTTACAACATTAAATAAATCCTCAATGGTAGATGCACCCTTTACGTCATCCCCTTTCAATGTGACATCATATTCCTCATCAACCATTGCGATCACAGACAAAGCAATTAAAGAAGACCACTCATCTAACTCCTTAAAAACTGTTACGGGAGTAAATACACTTGCATCAGTTTCATCAAACTGATCCGCAAAATTCTTAACAAATTCTTTAATTTCCATAATAAAATAATTTTGTAAATAAAATTTGAGTATTTGACTCTTATTTTTCTATTTTTTTATTGCTTCTTTCATCACTTTCTCAATCTTTGGAACTATTGCCTTAGGAGAATATTTTGCCTTAACTTCTGCCTTGATCGCTTCTGGCGAATAATACATATAAGTCTTCATCATTGTGTCCAAAGCCTTAGCAAGACCATCTATATCTCCATTATCCACTAATAAACCATTATTCTCATTAATAATAGTTTCCGGTCCACCACAACGAGTTCCTAATACAGGAAGACCATACGACATGGCTTCAATGAAAACTACGCCAAAGGTTTCATATCCTGAAGCTAAAGCAAAAAAATCACTCTCAGACATAATGCGACATACCTCTTCATGAGAAACCATACCTGTAAAAATCACATTATCTTCTAATCTAAGTACCTTAGTCAATGCCTTTAAAGATGCCTCGAGTGGTCCTCCTCCAACAATAGTTAGTCGCCACTTTTCTTTAGGCATGGTACATTGCGCAAGACCTCGCAAGAGGTCATCCATCTTTTTTGGGGGAGCCAATCTACCTACAGAGACTATTTTAATTTGATCATTCTTTTTATTAGATTTTTCCTTCATAAAAGAAACTTTATCGTAATCAATCTCCACGATATTGTTTACAACCACACCCTCTACGCCAAAATTTTTCTTTATAATATCCCGAAGGGGTTCTGAGACACATATCAATTTATCTAATTTATGATATGTCTTTTGAGCCATTTTCTTTACATAAGCTGCAATCACAGGTCGCTGTAACTCACTCCAATGCTCAACACCAACTACTGGAATATCAAATTTATCATGGAGATTGACAGCAAAATAATTTATTTGAAGATAATGCGAATATATGACATCTGGCACACCTATTTCTTTAACTATACATTTAAGCAGTTGTTCATATTGCCACTCCAAAAATCTAAAATATTTCTTATTACTCATCCATTTAACAAAACGCCTTGGCATATAAAAACCATCATATACTAATATTCCATTATTGTTTTTCTTATGGATGCCAACAGATTTAAACACGCAAAGAAACCTTTCTTTTGATTTTAATCGTTCATCGATAAAGCCAATAACAACTTTATGCCCAGTATTTTTTAGAGCTGTAGCTTGTTGCATCTCAAAAATACCCCATATCGGCTCTTCCTTAGTAGGAATACCTCTTGTTAACATTAATATATACATAGCATCTTATTATTTGATGTATTATGTTCTTGCATATAAGAACTATCTTTACATCCATATAGATAAGCTTCCAGTGAGCTCCAAAATAGAATTAACAAATTAAAATAAGAAGTATAAAGCAAAAGATGTCCTACCATCGTTATTGAAAAAAAAATACAAATAGAAGTAATATATGGAATTAAAAAAACAGAATTTGACTTATAAAAAAACACACATCTTTTGATCAACAATGCGATAAAATAAAGATAAATAGCAAAAATAATAATACCATAATCGTAAAGTGTTTCTAAATACTCATTATGAGCTGATAATTCAAGGAAAGAATCTCTTTTGACACCATAATGGCCATTTCCCAATATTAGTTGCCGAGGAGAACAATCTTGTATCATCATCCATGTTGTTGCCCAAATCAAAGGGCGACCTGTATTTTCTGTTTCTTCAGTATTAATACGTTCAGAAAGTTCACCACCAGCTGATTTATCAACAGATTGAAATATACAGAAGGAAAGTACTGAAGCTAATATTATAACTAAACATATCCCTCCCTTCTTCTTTTTATCACCCTTAAAATATAATACAAAAAAACACATTACCCATATTAAAGCCATTGCCAACACTGCAGAACGCTTCATTGACAATAATACTAAGAAAGTAAACAATAACAATATTACTATTTGCATATTCTTGGATTTAAACAAAAGAAAAAAAGGTAAGGGAATGAAAGCATAAAAAATAGTATTAGTTTGGCGTTCAGCAGAAACCCCTTCAAACAAAAAATAATACAAACCAAATAACCATACAAAAAAAACAATCAAGGAAAGTATTTTTATTCTACTCTTTTTATTAATCATAAACAGATAGTTTGCCTCAAACAACAAAGGCCATAACAAAGTGTTAATATAATCCCCTACAGACCCTTTATTATAAAGCAAAATAAAGGGCATAATCAACAACCAAAGTATACATATAATAAACATTTTAGAATATTGTTTCCCTTTACAGTTCAAGAATAACACAAAAGCACAAAACACATCCAATAAAAAAAAGGAATAGTTCAGCCATCTAGAGTTCATATCAGAATAATCCCAGTTTGCCTGAGCTTCTCCCCAAAAATCTATTGAGGCATAAAAAAACGACAAGAGTAAACTTAAAAAAATGATATAGAAAAAAGAACTTCTCATAATCACAATTTTAGCGATGACAATAAATAATCTTTTGACTTTTGTATAAAAGGATCCATCTTTTCTCTTACAAGTTGAAAGTTTATACTTCTATTCAAGTTTAACTTGTCCACACTACTCAAATACCGGTTATCAAGACCTGCGACATTTAATAAAGAAATAACTCTAGAAGATTTTTCTTCCATCCCAATAGCGAAAAAATCCTTTTCAAAAATCAAAGAAAAAGCAACACCATGAAATGAATTACTCACAACATACTCTGCATTATCGATCAGGCTTAAAAAATCGTCTACTTTTGCTATTCTTATATACCTCCTTCCTAAATGTCTAATTCCAAAACGAATATTAATTTCTTTTATAGGTAATCCGGTCTGTTGATGAATTTTTTCAGCTAAGGCAACTGTTTCTTTATTCTCCAATAAATTATATACCAAAATATACTTTTGTTTATACTTTTTGAGACTAGAGATTCTCCTCCATTCTTCTTTTGGCAATAGAAAAACAGGGTCACATACTAATTCAGGATGAAAACCTAATGTATTTAATTTTTCTTTTAAATCTTGTTCACGCACCGAGAGATGCAAAAAACCGCCCAAATATTTTATCAAATAACTATTGTCATCCTTCGAACATGATATTTGCCCCATACTGGCAGCATAAGCAATTTTGACTGGTGTAATAATATTATCAGAGCCAAAATACCATGAATTAAAACCAATATCAGATATTTGGTTTTGGTTTCTCCATATCTGGTCACTGCCATAAACCACGCAATCATACCCTTTGACGATATCATTATCCTTTGAGTATAGAGGATTTTGCGTTAATCCAAGATGTTCATTCATAAATCTTTGAAGACTTCTCCTTCTACGATATCGAAACATACCCCAAAAAAGAACATTATATATCGAAACCAATTTTTCTTTTAAAGAGCCATATAGAATTTTATCCATTCTCAAAATCTTATGGTACATCTGATGATATTCAGGCCAATAATCCACAAAAGATACATCATGCCCTAAAGAAGACAAATATGTTTTGAGACCGTAAGCCTGTAACAGAGCACCATAGTTTTCCGCCCTGTGATATGTTAATATGCCTATTTTCATAAATACTACTTATTTTCAATAATTTCCAATCTGTCATTTTGAAAAAAGGACAGATATAACTTTTTATAGACATTAAATAAGACGAATGCACTCTCATCTTTCCAAATAAACCTATTCCAACCCCACTCCAAATATGGAATTAACTCTTTATGTCCTACTATTTTAAGTATGAAAGATGTTATTTGTCTTCGAGTAAGATGAATCTTCAGATGGTATAATAAATAATAAACTCTGCACAACAGCATTAAAATTCTATATTTCAACGTTACCTTTCCCACATTTGCAAAATCGCTACCTAAATTTTTAGCTGGGCCTGGTTGGGTTGTCCTTCTTCGTCGCCTATTAATATCTGCTAAAACCTGAAGTTTTGCAGGGTCTCCTTTTCTTTTGGATAAAAAAGCAAGCAGAATGATACCATCAACCTCTTTCCTTTTGAGTACAGTTGATCTTTTGCTTAATCCTAAATCATCTTTTGATAGCCTTACAGTGGTTCCATCGGGGCGAAGCACTTCACAATATTCAAGCAGACTAGTAATGCTACAATCATAACACCCAGAATTTCCAAAGATAGCAGCTCCAATGGTTCCAGGAAGATCTACCAAACCCTCAAACCCCTCAAATCCGAATTCAACCATTTCGCGAGAAAGCTTGCTGACATTTACTCCGCAATCACATTCTATCACATTATCATGCACGGAATAGAAATTAACCTTTCGGGTTGAAACTACATTTTCAGGATTATATGTGGAGTAATACAATATATTGGAAGTATGCCCAATGACATCAAATTGCTTTTTCTCTGAATACAATTTACAACACAACTCTTCCAATTCAGCTCTGCTTTCCGGTATGAACAGATTTTTAATCACACCAGGATTTGGAATCTTAAGCCACGCAATCTTATTGATGCTAACATTATGTTGAACTTCCATCTTCAAAATAAACGCTTAAATTTTAAACTTTTGATAAATCTTATAATCTCGGATTTATAATAAGCCTTAATGACACATTTTTGCAAATTTTCGTATCCTCCTGTCTTATATACAGATAAGAATTTCCTTCCTCTTTCTGTAACAGCACTAGGTGCTTGCAAATTACCATGATGAGGCAACATCTCGTCCATGGGAATCCGTGTCGCAATGGTATGTGACGATATTAAATTCCACAACCCCATACCACACTCACTATTTATAATAGCTGATGAATAATGCTGTTTTTTGACAAAACCGTACCGCTTTATTTCATTATCACGCGGTATGAAATCACCTAATGTTATATCACTAGGCTTTTGCAATGATGCATATTTGCAATGATAGCATGACTGTCTGTAGCCTGCCCTATTGCGAAACAAAACAAAAAAAGCACTCTTATATGAAGGAATCCGCTTTTTACCTGTTTGACCTTTATCGTTTGTGAACGAATAGAGAAAGGAATAGGTGTCCTCTTTTCCAAAATGATAGTATCCCTTGTTTCGAAAACTTACATTAGTTACACGGCAATGATTCTTTAGCTCGACAAAGTGAATATAGTCTCGGAATAGTTTATCCGATGGTACGCCATGACAAACCAGATCTACAGTGAACAAATAATCGTTCTCACCAACAAACCTTTTAAGAGCGGCTACTTGGCACGACGTTCCTGAGAATAAAACGGTTCTACCAGATTTTAAATCATCTTTTACCTGCTTATATATGCCATTCGTATGGCTCTGCATATATTTGCTGCCTTGCAACAAATGTAGATCTTTTGTATTTTCAATTCTTTTATGCTTGCACTGCAATATATCGTTTTCATAAACCATGGCAGCGCCATATACAACACCGTGTTCCTTCTCTAAAATATAAGTTGCAATCAATGCAAACATTCCACCAGAAGAAGACCTTCCTTCCCTGTCCGTATTTGAATCGAAGCAGACATAACTTTGCTTTTGATAATTGCGACCTTGACTTCCATTCATCTGTGGGCAGACTTTGGCACACTGACCACAATCAATACATAATGCAGCATCAATGACAGGAGCAACATAGCCTTCTTCGTTCTCCTTCATCGAGATCGCATTCACCGGACAGCGGTCATAACAAACCGCACATCCACAACACAATTCAGATTTTAATGATGCTATAGTCATGCTTGACAAATACTTTTTAAGTAATCTAATGATTTTTGACGTTCTCCTGCTAAAACCCTTTGGGCATTAGTGTAATCAACAGTAAGATTATATGTCTTTACTGTTCCTTCCACGAGCTGGCTGGTCAATCCAGTCATATTCAGTAGATTTTCCACTCGCGAAGAGGTGGATGTAAGTTTAACGGACAGGAACGTTTTCTCAAAGAGGATAGAAAATACTGTGCCGTGGAAGGAATTGGTAACCACTACCTCAGCATTATCTATATAAGAGAGGAAATCTTCTATACCCGCATCACATACCGTGGTCACACCATCGAAATCAGACGCCAAGATACCTGTATATATCACCCTGCAATGCTTCTCAGCCGCAACTCTTTTAGCCAAGTTTATCACATTCATGTCAGGTCTCAGCATATAGACAAAAATATAGGGCTCAGATATAAGCCTTGGGGATTCGTGTTTTCTCCAAAAAGTATTATCGTAGAGCAAAGTTGGATCTAAATCCTGTCGTACCTTTCCTGGGAATAAAGACTTAAATATGTTCGTAGCCTGAACTTCTCTAAGCGATAGCACATTAAGATGCGAAAGCCCGGAAATATATTCATTCTTCTGATGTTCACTTATTTCAGACTGACCAATACTGGCAGCATAACTGTATTTTTTATTATCTCCTTTTACCCATTGAAATGAATACCACGGAGATAAATTTCCATCCAAAGTATTCCATATCTGATCGCTTCCCGCAAGAAAAATATCCTCTGGTTTGACAGAACTATTGAATTCAGCAATATTGGGCACAGGCATAATGGACAAGTTCTTAGCCTTAAAAACATCAATCTTTTTTCGCTTTTCAACAAATTTCCGATTGTCTAGCTTTAACTTAAACCGCTGATATAAACTATAGTTTTTTCTAGGTTTCAATATTGAAAATAAAGTAATAAGCTGAGGGAACTTTCTCAGCAAATACCATCTTGGTTTACGGACGGGAAATAATACAATAGGATCGCTATTAAAATCCCTTAATCTAGACTGCAAAGCAAAAGCCTGCAAAATAGAACCGTAATTATAAATCACAAAGGTGAGCGTATATATCTTCATTTCAGATTTTCCTTAATATATTGCATACCGAGCTTAACATCGTTTTTGTCAAACGCTATAATTACATAGACCACAGCCGTCACAAGGAAAATAAACATAGACTGCCATATAAACTGCCATAAAGTTTCAGACTTGTCATAAACCGTCATATAGGATATCAGTCCTATTATAACAGCAGCCAGAACCAATCTAAGAAACGCAACCGCATATCTACCTAAAGAAACATTTAGCTTTCTGCACATAATAAACGCCCTATTAAACGTAGTAATTATAGATATACAGATTGACACTATCATTGTAGCTTGAGGTGCTACACCTAATTTCAATGCAACATACGATATAGGAAGATTCATCATTATAGTCGTTGCAACCAATAGTTCATAGTTACGGATCTTTCCAGTAGCAAGAACAGATACTGCTAATGGACCATTAGTAGAATCTATCAGACCATTTATGAGAACTAATTGAGTAAAAATCACGGTGTATTCAGGCAGATCTTCAAGCCATAGCCCCAAAATATACTGGGTATTTGACAAAATAGGAAAAACCAGAACCGAAACCAATAAAGAACTCAGTATAGAACTTCGTAAAACCAATTTGAATAAAGCCTCGTTATCTCCAGAAGCATAAGTCTTGTAGATTTGTGGTTTTACGGCTACAAAGAAATTCTCGGAAAGTTGAACGAGCGCATGATAAACCTGATAAGCTACAGCCCTAGCCGCATTTACTGCCGGATTAAAAAACAAATTAAGTAATATATTAATGCCCTGGCTCCTTATAACCATAGAGAAGGTTCCCCAGAAATGCCATCCGGAAAAGCCAAGAATCTCAATAATTTCAGACTTATTCCAATAAAGGTGAAACTTCGATTCAGGAAAATATCTTCTATTATACAGAATATACGAGGAAGTTATAGCACACGATGTAAGAAACATAAGGATACCATACACAATCAATCTGTCCCATGATACCAAAGAGAGGAGAAAGACTATTGCTAGTTTTGCCAATGCCTCAATAATACTTATAAAAGCAAAAGCACTCATTCTTTCATGAGCAATGATTAATGCATTATAGGGTATTGAGAATAAACTGACACAAAATGATACGATAGATAGCTGATAAACCACATTGGCAGCAAAGATTCGCTCCTTAGGTATAGTCATCTGAGTATTAACGAACCATAATCCCACCGTTTCAGCAATGGCAACAAAGATAATTATGAAAATAGAAAAAGTAGATATGTTTAAACAGAACCATTTATTGAGTCTATCTAAATCTCCTTTCGCTAATTCAATAGAAAAATACCTTTGAGATGATGTAGCCAGCGTTGAATTGAGGAACGCAAACATTCCAACTACACCTCCTACAACATTATAAATACCATAGTCAACAACACCCAACAAATGAAGAATAGCTCTGACGGTATATAGACCTACGCCCATAACCACCAACATCCTCAGATATAAGAATAGGGTATTCTTGGCTATTTGTTTGTTATTTACAGAACTACTTGTATTAGACATGAATTGGATTTATAATAGCTCATTTTTAAACATCTCTTCGAATACTCTTATCATCCTATTCAGGAACAGGGGCCTATCAATGTATTGGAAACTAACTGACATCGTTTTTCCCACGTGTGCATTGTGGCAAACGTTGAAACATTCTCTACAATATCCTGCATATTGTTTCGCTCCTTTAATATTCTACCCAACAATGTCTTGAGACTTTTCTTATTGTAAGCACATACAAAATCTCTGCAATATATTTTCCTATCAACAAATCGTTTACAGAAAGTAATGGGTAATGATGCCCTACCGCTTCAAAAAATTTGAATGGAACGGCAAATTCCCAACACCAGGGAGGCTCAAAAAACATACAAAAAAGATCCGCACACTCATATAATTTTTTGGTATCATCTCCTTGACGATGAACCACATAAATATTAGAATTCATATCGAATAATTGATTAAATCATTCTTTGACTTACCTTTGCGACTTAAAAAGTTCAATTGATGTATTACGACAAGATTCGCCACCGCCATAGCCAAGTACTTGCTGTAATAGGATTAACCCCTGTTGGATACCTCTGTTCAACGCTAACATAAAGACTCCAAATTTGCGATGAGACTTCTCAGACCCAAATAGTTCTGGTTGTTATGATGGACAACCAAACCGCTACTGAATACGATCTCCAAACGCTTCATAAGCACATGACTGTCCAGCTCTTTCTCGGACGGGGTCGGACGGGGGATTTTTTCATCAACCGTTTCCTCTTCCGAGCTTACTATCTCTACAGGGATAATACCACCGCCGTATCGTTTATAGCATTTCTCAAAATGACCATAAACCACGCCGTTCATCTGACGGAAACGAACGATCAAGATCTGATCCAGGACACCCTCGCATTGATAACGATCCCAGAAGTGCTTGGAATCTGTACTTGTTGCCATATTTTTTTTATTGATTTGGCACGAAAGGTCAAAAGTTAATTTTTTAGCGGCAAAAAAGCAATTGAGTACCTATGAATTCATCTTGATAGGAACTAAAGCCAGTGTTTTCATTCTTGAAAAATTCAATCCTTATTTTTGTTTAAATTTACAATTCAATCACAAGAACCTTAACTATCCTCAACTTAGATAAGGCTTGAAAAATCATATAAAAATTATGTCTGATTTTCTATTGTTGTTCATTGGATCGCATCCTGGCCACCGCTATAAGTTGTGGGTATTAATCCACGTTCTTCAATAAGAATTTTCAAAACTTTCCAGACCTGATACATATTAGTTCCAGGACATGGATGCCATTGCTTCCAATTCGATATATTGGTTTTGGGGTGTGGAAGAAGATAGGTGAAAGGATAAGCATCGGGGTCTCTTACTGGCACTATCCAACTGCTTGGATAATCTACACTGCTAGCATAAGTAAGACTAAATCGTTTTGCTTCTTCCTGAGAAACCATTACTGGAGTAGCCGGCCTTTCATTACTCCATGCTTCCTCATATGCATGAGAATAAAGAACAATATGCCTTGATCCACATTCAATTAATTGATCTACTTTAGCCAATATATTTTCTGAGATAGCATCAGTTCCGACATTTGAACCTGAACCTATATTAATATTCATTCGATTAATTATTCCTCCATCAGGCTTTATATTGACACCTACAATACTGGCATTCTTAACATTATCGGTGGTGTGAACAGAATAATCGTGGCCTGTAGCAAAGGCTGTGTTATCAGCCTTATCACATACCGAACTACCCGGAGCCATGTAAACTCTAATTTTAGTATCTAAGATTCGCTCTATACTTGTCTTAGCCTCCCCTATATACCAATCCCAGAGGAAGTCGGGGTTATACTCGTTCATCTTCCATTTTCCATTTGAAAGCGTGTAAAGGAATGGGAGCCTAAACTCTGCTGGGAGTTCCGCCCATGTATATTCATATTTAGGATTTTTAGATGTACCTACATTCTTTTTTGTCTTACAATAATAGTGTTTCTTATCCGTTGTATTATAAATACAAGTAAGACCTGTAGATTTATAATACCTTCCAGCTCCGATTGAAAGGCCAGAATTAACAACTTGGTCGATGCTTGCAGCTTTATATTCACCAAGATATCTTGCATTCATGGTATGATTTGCAGCTTCCCAGCCTTTCTGATGAATAAGTTCCTTTAGAACTTTTGCAATTTTATCAGTATTTGGGCCTACGTAAGAAGATGGCCTGACGTCATCAGCAACATAATCATTCATTCCCCCTATTCGCCAACATTCAACAGCCTCGGAGGCATAAGCACCTACAGACTCAAGCATAGGGTATAACCTACTGAAGAATCCACCATCCCATGAGCTTAGTGGATTCAAGAAAGTGTCAAGAGCATCATCATCCGCAAAAGAAAGGAAAATACTGTTATTAGAGCAGAATGTACGATAGGCAACAGCCTCTGTACCATCAGCCCAAACAATGGTAGCTTTTACAACCACCTTATCACTATTAGAACCTGAATACGAAACTTTGATAGCTGCATCACCGTTATATTTACCGTTTGAGAAAGTAGGTTTTATAACTTCGACAGTCCAATCAAAAAGGTAAGCTGACTCAGTCGACATATTGATGGCTATTTCAGCACCGATTGCCTCATAATCGCCAGCTTTGAAATCAGAAGGGAGCGATAGAGATACAGTTTTAGTCTCGAAAACAGGAATGGATGTATTTTCAATGTCTGTTCCAATTTTGAATCTTATCGTGCGGAGTACAGTGAAAGTGGTACCATCAGACAAAGTGAAGGTTACATAACCCGAATCAGAAACATCTATAGAAGAGAAAGTGCTTCCGCTTCCATTACTTGAAAGAATTGCATTTCCGTTTGCATCAGACAAACGTTTGAGCAATGAACTTCCTCCATAACTTACACACCAATATCCTTTTTTATCAATTGATAATACAGGGGTAACGCCATCATTTGCATCAGAACCGTCAGATTTCGCTACCTTCAGTTTGTTGCCGTCATCGTCAAACAACCAGGAAGTCTCGTCATTAACAATAACCGTCCAATAGAAAATACCCTCCCCATTTTCCTGTGCGACACCTATTGCAGGAACTGTTGTTTGGTCATCAAAGGTGCCTTCTACTGCGCTTTTAGTGTATGCAGTATTACTATCAGAGAACACTATAACATAACCGTCCTTAGCAGTAGAAACCGAATTAATAGTAGCACCATTCTGCAGGGCAGTGATAATGGTTTGAATGGCAGCAATATCGGAATTGATCTGATTAACTTGTGCTTCGAGCGAAGCGACACGCTTATCCAGATTTTCAATATCTGAGTCGTACTTGCTACAAGAAACATTAAATAACGCTAATATGGCTGTAATTATAACAGTTAAATGACGGATGTTTTTTTTATTCATATTCACATTTACAATTATTAAGTAAGTGATCAAAATATTTTTATATTCAGCCCTCAATATTTATATTGTCTCATGTTACAGAAAAAAACAAATCATGAAACATATAAAAGTGCTGGAATTAACTAAGGCAGATCGCCTCAAATTGAAGAAAATGGGATCAAAGGCTTGGAGACACGTCCCGGTCAAGATCGTAAACCTATAATGGATTGCTTCGATGAGGAAGCGGTCCGTAAGGCAGGAAGACCGCCAAAGTGTCTCTAAAGCATGTGAGGCTTGGGAAAAAGCGTCGTGCAAAAAGGGCAGTGACATAACCTTCAAACGTTTTTTAGAAACATTGATGCAAGATATAAGCGAATAAGAAAACGCCAAGGGGTAAACCCTCACCACAGCTCTACACATACAAGAAAGGGAAGACACTTGCGAATGATGGACGCATGGAGTAGGGCGAACTGGCTGCACAAAAGGAAGGACAATCCCCGGACATACCGCCAACCTTGACCTCTACTATTTTATTACGAGCATCCTTATCGCACTTTTGAAAGATGTTTATAAGGGACCTGGTTCCTTCTACAAAAGGACTCAACTGACTCGCTATTAGGCAAGGACTCCGTTTGATACTGAAAATAAAAACATTCTAAATCTTCGCTACAGTACATAATATCTGAATTTTATTCGCAACGAAGATAGATACTACTAGTTATAGCCCTAAATTGAGAGCTTACAACATTAGCCTATAGCCACTATTTATATCAGAAATTGCAGAAAATGATCCAACCCGATGAGCTCAATCTTTGGAAATAGGTATTATTTCAACACATCAAAATGACAATCCTCCGTCACAATGAACTTCGCATTTACGATAACCGCACAATCCACGAATTTATTGTCATCCGGATCTGATTTTATCAAATTAAACTTATAATAAGGAGTAAGGAAGCATGTATATAGATCATTCGATGATACTGGCTTCTACTCAGAAGACTTTGAATCAAACTGTTCGTATCCAATACGATTTTACTCATCGTTCAAATCTATACGAAAGTGTATTGTCCTCAGCTCGTCAAGCTTCTCCTGATTGAGACCTCTCGAATCCCATAACTCATCCAAACGTTTGTCCAATTTTTGCGAGAAATATTTCGTCAAAACCGCTTTCATCTCTAATAGCTTTTCCTCCGAGCCATCAAAAGCAAAAAACTTCAACAAATGTTGTTGCACGGGATTAAATACTGTAACTTCCATATTCTTTTGTTTATTCATCCAAAATAGATGCTTGCATATCAAATTGATTGTATGAAAATATAGTCAATTCCTTTTACCACAAACATTTCTCCTTGAAATATTCCCTCCTCAATCCAACTCCTCAAACCGAGAATTCTGGCTCTTGAACTCAGGCACGAATGCTTTCATCTCCCTCACCATCGGGAGGATCTGGACACGAAGGGATAATTCGATTAATACATGGATATGTGTTATCACATCCTTATAGTCATACTCACGAACCGCCGCCACCCGAATTTTCTCGTGAGGAGTCTCTTTCGTGTTCTCCTTGTTGTTCAATAGCTCCTCATATAGTTTCTCGCCGGGACGAAGGCCAGTGTACTTGATCTCGATATCCTTGTTTACCTGCAATCCGGACAGCTCAATCATGCGCTTCGCCAAATCCGCTATCTTCACCGGCTCACCCATATCGAAGATAAAGATCTCACCGCCCTTACCCATTGTACCGGCTTCTAAGACCAGACGGCAAGCCTCAGGAATGGTCATGAAGTAACGAATGATATCGGGATGGGTGACCGTCACGGGACCTCCTTGAGCGATTTGTTCCCGGAAACGGGGGATAACCGAACCGTTGCTACCCAATACGTTTCCAAAGCGAGTCGTAATGAAACGCGTCTCGCCTTTCACCTCTCCTCGCTCGATCGCAAGGCTCAGACTCTGTACATAGATTTCGGCCAAGCGCTTGCTACAGCCCATGATGTTCGTGGGGTTCACCGCCTTATCCGTACTGATCATCACAAATTTCTCCACACCATAGCTTACGGCGGCATCCGCCATCACACGAGTACCGAACACGTTTGTTCGGATCGCCTCGCAGGGGTTCTCCTCCATTAAAGGGACATGCTTGTAGGCCGCCGCATGGAACACTACTTGGGGGTGCCAGTTGCGGAACACATAATCCACACGGTCCGGGCTACGGACATCGCCGATTACTGGGACAAAGTTTAGTCCCTTGTATTTCTCTTCCAATTCCAGACGGAGATTATGCATCGGGGTCTCGGCGGAGTCGAAGCAAACCAACTTCTTAATCGGGAAATGAGCCAGCTGGCGGCAGATCTCGCTACCGATACTGCCGGCAGCTCCCGTGACAAGCACGGTCTTCCCTTCCAACAGATTGCCGATTTCGTCCAGATTAATATGGATCTCCTCACGACCCAACAAATCCTCGATACGGATCTCTCGGACGGAACGTTTCGCCTCACCTCCACGTAGCTCCTCCATCTCCGGGACTACCAATGTCTTCAAAGAGGCCTGCTCGCAATAACGGATCAAACGGTCACGCTCCTGATGGGCAACCTTTATATTCGGGAAGAGAACGCCATCCAAACTGTTGCGAGGGATCAAGCGATACAGATCCTCCACGTTCTCGATCTGGTAGACCGGCAACTCCGCAATCCGGATGCTTTTCTTGGAATTACCAAAGGAAAGGAAGCCCATGATGCTATAATTCTGCATGAATACCTGACGGTTCGCCGATGTGGCGATCATCACGCTCTCCTCCTCCGTGCCAAAGACCAGTACCCGCTTGCGTTTCTTGCCGAGTTGCAGAAGGACGCTGTTATAGACATTGATCACGAAGACACGCAACGTGACCAACATCACGATCGTCAACGTACTGTCCATGATTCCACCCAACCAATAGATAGAAGGGCTGAAACGGGCTTTCAACAGCCAAAGCAGCAGGAACATTAAGAGCGACTTGCCGATCGCAGCACCACCGATCCGCCACAAGCCACGCAGCGTGGAATGGCGAATAACCCCATGATATGCTTTGAACAGTAAGAACGAAACGATACTGCCCACAAATGAGGAGAGGCCTACTTTCAGCACATCAGACTCTCCTATACGTATATGCAGAATGGAGAACATTCCTAGTACGCCCAGCAACGACACGGAGAGCGAAACGAAAAGGTCTGCGCTAAAAATGATCCAACGGTTGATATACCGCAAATTCACCAGACGGCCTAAGGCCAATCGCCATCTGCCCTTATGAAAATCCATCATTTGTATTTTGTTTGTTTTATATTCAGTGCCCTAACTTTTCCCAACGGCGGCGCCTGTGACTCGTGGCGTCCCGAAGCGGCGGGCGTAATACAGCTTTCCGTCCGCAAGATCGTACCATCACCTTGGTGGATGATTTGGATCGCATGGGTTGCATTGGGCAGGATCTGCACATTACAACCGTAGATATGGAAGACGAAACGTGCTTGTTCCGCCCGCTCATGGTTTTCTGTCATATCGTAATTTTTTCTTTAAGGTTATTATTCCAAAGTATCTTAGGTGTGTAGCGCAAGTCAGCTAACATACTTTTTTAGGTCTTCTCGCCCATGCGTCATTGATACGGGCACGGATGTTATCGATAGACCGCCCACTCGTGATTCCCGGAGTAAGCGGTAAGAGTAACTTGATAAAACTTTCTCGTACCATCAGTTCCTTGCTGACTCCGATCTTGTTCTCCACCATACTAACCACAACTAACGCCAACTCCGCAGCAGTGGTACAACCGGATAGGCGAGTTAGAAACACCGTGAGTTCCTCTACATTATTTATATAGGCAAACAGACGTTTCGCCTCCGGCGAGAGTTCCTGTCCACCGGATACTTTCTCCTCCATGTCTTACTCGCTTTGCCCCGTATTCTGCCGATTATATCCTCTAGCAGTCAACATTCTGTCAACCAATATCAATCGTTAGTTTAACGCAGGGAGTCCCTTCACCTCCCTCGTATGCCACGCTTGGTAGGCGGGAGCGGAGAGTTCAGGTACAGTCAATAACTTGTAATCCGCCCCGTTCTGCTTAGCTATATGTTTTCGTTCATACAAACGAAGGGAACGATCCGTTACGGAAACCATGACAACCGGAAAAGGATAAGCGTACAGGCGCATCGGCGTGATCTCACTATCCGGAAAGGCACGACGCAATTGATAAGCGGAACGTTCGAACGCAACCCAATAAGATCCTGTACAATATAAATGGATCGAGGTCTGATTCGCACACTCACGATCCATGATCTCTCTCAAATGCCCTTTCAGCAATAGCATCAAACGGATACCGGAGGGAGTTTCGCTTTCCTTTCTCATGACAGTCTACTATTTAATGTTTTAGCCAAATATCGTAATCGTGTAAACGCTGTATCAACAAGGCCTTGCTTCTCTTAGGCGAAGGGTCATCCCGCCAGGGATCTACCAGCTCATGCGCCATACGGTAATACAGGTTGCTATTCGTGCAGCCGTAAAGCGTGACGAGCAGCAAGGCACGAGAATTCACTGCCTTAACCAATGGAAGCATATTGCGTAGGGTGGAATACAAGCGTTCAAACTCCTCTTCCTGATCCAACAGCTTATAGGCCGGAAGGAGTAATGAGTAAACCTTGCAACGCATCACGTCGGTCTCCACACGAAGGGAAGCATAGCCCTTCAGCACCTCACGAACCAGAAGTTCGTCTTCCTTTCCCAATTTGCCCGAGAGATAATAACGCCCCAACGCCTTGTGCATACCTTCCGATAAACGATCGTTATCCAAATGGGTATAAACGTGCTTGCCTTTCGTATTCAACTCGATCAGCTCATACTCGCCTTGCCTTACCTCAAATAGAGGAACCCACATACAGTCAAGGATACGTACCATGACATCCTTATGACCTCCACCCGGTTGCACCACCACCTCAGCCTCCATCCCCATGAAAGAACCCGAGGTGATACGTACACGGTCACCTTTCAGCAAGCGACCGCTATCCGGTACGTACACCGGAAGCTCATTGGAATAAGATTCTGCCATCCAGCGTAAGGTCTCCATCTCATGATCTGACAGGTAAGGAAAATAAGAGTGTTCGCCCACGGATACCCGAGGAAGAAGATTATATAAGGGCATGATACGTTTCAAACGGAAAATCTCATTCTCCGAAGCATGGATAAACACATAGTTGTATAAAAGAGGCTTCCTCGTATTGACCATCTTGCCTCCCACCTTGCGAGCCTCGACATACGAGGGGGCAAAGTACTCGAACAAAGGTTCCCCACAACGTTTACGACGGGAAAGCTCGGCATCTAATCCTTTTGACGAATAGATATTATCAGTCCCCCCAACAGCGGTAGGAAGTGTCAATACGTACCAGCGTACAGCCTCCTGGCTACGGCGATTGCGTATATGCTTCATAACTCTATCTGAGCTATTACTTGTCATGATATTCATTGAGGAAGATAATTCAGAGCCTTATCAAGATATCATTGTAATATCCTGATAAATAAACACTTATATGAAAACAAAAAGGAATTACTGAAAATTTGCATCCCTTCAATACTCATGCTACTTGGCGAGTAGCCTTAACAAGAGGAGTGAAAGGATATTCCTTAGTTGTAGAGACGGAGCGTGTTCCGTTTCATCCCCTTAAAATGGTATTTTAGTTACTATCAGGCGGTGGGAGACGGAGCACGCTCCGTCTCTACATGATGTATGTAGAATTTACTTCGGATAACGTGATGATTTCGGGAATACGAGGCCATTTCGTTTCTATTGCCATGTCTATACATCAGAAATAAGAACGAAGATTTAAAGAGAATCAAGGTTGAAACACAAACAAAGCCTAATGTTTGCTTGTGTTATGTTATTTTTTACTACATTTGCGGCATGAAATGAACGCTACTCGCCAAGTAGCAGTCAGTTTGGCTACTCGCCAAGTAGCATACTTTTCTTCACCCCACTTTCGGCGCATAATTATACACACTCTCAAAACAAAGTTTGTTTACGGTTGAGAGTTTTTCTAAAGAGAAACTCTTCAAGTATATTTGCGTGGTCTTAATGGATTTGTGCCCTAATAGTTCACTGATCATCTCAATAGGTACGTTTTGTTCCTTCAAGGTCGTGGCGAAAGAATGGCGAATCGTGTACGAGGTAACCTGAAAATTAATACCAATGGATTCCGACAACGCCCTCAAGCTACGGTTAAAACCGGCCAATGCGGCATTATATTCCTTATAGGCATCCTCACCCGTCTTCATCCCGTCAAGGAACGGAAACAGATAGGGCGAATCCGGGGTTGTATCAGCCGCCAGATCATCCAACAGTCCTTGTGCCTCCACGGGGATCTCCACCTGTATGAGGGAACCGCTTTTCTGTCGGTAATACGACAAGACCCGCCCCTTGATATCCTCCTTTCGCAAATGGGCCAGATCTACAAAAGCCATTCCGCAAAACAAAAACATCAAGCAAAAGGCTGATTGTGCTCTCTTCTGCTCCGGATCAGCCACTGGGGTTGCCATCAGCGAGCGCAAGGTTTCCAAGGGTAACGCCTTTTTACGTTTACTCTCAACCCCCGTAAACACATTCTTAAACAAATGAGGGATATAGGCAGCCTCACCCACCTCTACCGCTAAATTATAGATGTGACGAATCCGGCGCATATAAGTAGATACCGTGTTACGAGAACATCCCTTGGTCAACAGCCAAGATTGATAACGCAAAAGTGTATCCGGATTAATATACGCATAGGGAATCTCTTCCCTGCCACAAAAACATTTAAACGAGTTCAACGCATCTTGATAACTCTTCGCCGTGGAATAACGCTTTTTCTCACGCAGGCAGGTGATATACGTAAGTACACCCACCACAAAATCATTCTCATTCATACTTTATCTCCTTAAGAATTAATACATAAAAAAATCCTCTATCTCTCCGTTGACACGGGAAAGATAGAGGATCTTCATAAAATCCTTAAAGGAAGATATTATTTTCCGGCTTTCTCAGCAGCAGCTTTCTTATTGATCTTCTTCTTCTGCAACTCGTAAGCGATCGGAGTAGCGACGAACAAAGTAGAGTATGTACCGATAATGATACCTAATAAGATAGCGAACGTAAAGCTTCGGATCGTGCTACCGCCCAAGATGAAGATACACAATACAACCACCAACGTAGTCAATGATGTATTAAATGTACGACACAAGGTAGAGTTCAACGCATCATTGATCACTTGATAACGATCACGCTTCGGATACAAAGCGATCGTCTCGCGGATACGGTCGAATACAACCACGGTATCATTGATAGAGTAACCGATAATCGTCAAGATAGCAGCGATAAACGTCTGGTCTACCTCCATTGAGAACGGAAGAACCTTCCATAACAAAGTATAGAAAGAAATGATACACAATGTAGTCGTAGCAACAGAGGCGAACGCACCAACAGAGAATGACACATCACGGAAACGAAGCAGGATATAAGCGGCCATACAGATCATGGCGAAGATTACCGCTAAGATAGCGCTATTCTTGATATCGTCTGCCATGCTAGGACCCACCTTCTGCGAACTCTGTATAAAAGTAGTCGTGAACTCATCTAATGTAGTTCCTTCCGGAAGTAAGGATTTCACGCCCTCAAACAATTTATTCTCGATCTCTTGATCTACCGTAGGATCGTTATCATCGATCTTATAGTTGGTAGACACACGTACTTGATCTGCTGTACCGATCTGGATAACACTAACAGAACCGTCTAACTGAGCGTCCAGCATATTACGAACATCGTCAGTCTTCACCTCTTGATTGAAACGGATCACGTAATTACGTCCACCCGTGAAATCGATACCATTATTCAAGCCGATCGTCATAAAAGAGATAGCACCTAAAACGATGATTGCCGCCGGAATTAAATAACCGACTTTGCGAGCACCCAAGAAATTGATCTTCGGGTTTGTCAGCAAGTCTTTCGTCAGAGAAGTCGTGAATGTCACGTTCTTCAATTTATCTTTCGCTAACAATGCCTCATAAACGATACGAGTCAAGAACACGGCTGTAAGGAAGGAAGCGAACAAACCGATGATCATCGTTGTAGCGAAACCACGGATAGGACCTGTACCGAAATAGAACAATACGATACCGGTAATGATAGATGTCAAGTTTGAGTCGAAGATAGCGGAAAACGCATTGCCGTAACCATCGGCAATTGCCTTTCCTAAAGACTTACCGGCACGAAGTTCCTCTTTCGTACGCTCATAGATCAATACGTTAGCATCGACTGCCATACCTAGCGTCAACACCATACCGGCAATACCCGGCAAGGTAAGAACGGCTTGGAAAGAAGCAAGGATACCCATCGTGAAGAAAATGTTCAATACCAAAGCACCATCGGCGATCAATCCCGGTACCAATCCATAGAATGCGCACATATAGATCATCAACAGCACCAATGCCAACACGAAAGAGATCACACCGGCATTGATAGCCTCTTGTCCTAATGACGGACCAACGACGTCTTCTTGAACGATATGTACGGAAGCAGCCATCTTACCCGATTTCAATACGTTCGCTAAGTCCTTCGCCTCTTCCGGTGTAAAGTGACCGGTGATTTGTGAACGACCTCCCGTGATCTCATCGTTTACGTTCGGAGCGGAATAAACCATCTCATCCAAAACGATAGCGATCTGGCGACCGATATTCTCTTTCGTCAAACGAGCCCAAGCCTTAGAGCCTTCGGCATTCATAACCATGTTAACCATTTGCTCTGAACGACCGGCTTGTTGCATAAAGTCAGCGTTAGCATCTGTTACTACGTCACCACCTAAAGCGGGACTTCCGTCACGGTTCGTTACCTTCAATGCATATAATTCATAGAACTGCTCCTTATCATCGATCGCCTTAACACCCCATTTCAAAGCTAAGTTACGAGGCAATACCTCTTTCACTTGTTTCATGTTCAGGTATTCGCTGATCTTATCCATATCTTTCGCATGAGCGATACCTACCGTAGAACCCGGAGACAACTGACCGTTGTACTGACTAATCTGCAATAAGGCGAATAATGGATGTTGCTTAGCGAACTCTTCCATGCTTTGGTTAGCCTCAGTCTCTTTATTATCTTGACCAAGCTCAGCCAACAAAGAATCGGCCTCGCTAACATTCGAGTCAGCGGCATCAGCGATTTTCTCCACATTACCGGTAGCGGCAGCTACAGAGTCAGCGGAAGCCTCCTTACTTAAGATAGTAGCCAATACATTATCAGCAGCAACCAATTGTTGATAGATTTCCGGCAACTTATAAGTTTCCCAGAATTCCAAGTTAGCGCTACCTTGAAGCAACTTACGAACACGTTCCGGTTCTTTCACACCCGGCAACTCAACCAAGATACGACCCGCTGTCTCCAAACGTTGGATGTTCGGAGAAACCACACCGAAACGGTCGATACGAGTACGCAATACGTTGAATGAGTTATCAATCGCACTCTGCAACTCTTGTTTCAAAACAGAAACAACCTGAGCGTCTGAACTCTGGGGCGTGATTTTATCTTTTAACTCGAATGTACTGAAAATAGCGGAAAGACGTGCGCCGCTATCCAACTTCTTATACTCCTCAGCGAAAAGGTCGATGAAATCTTTTTGGCTAGTCGCTTGATGCGCATAAGCTAAATCCAACGCCTTGTTGAAATTCTCGTCTTGGTTGTTGTTAGACAACGAACGGATTACATCCGCCACGTTCAACTCAAGGACAACGTTCATACCGCCCTTTAAGTCAAGACCTAAACTAATTTCCATTTCACGGCATTGCTTAAGCGTATAGCCTAACCATACCTTCTGAGTAGATAGTGAGTCTAAATAAGCACTCTCTTTCGCAGGATCTCCACCCGCATACTCAGCGGCTTTACTGTTGTAATGTTGCGTCACGAACGAGAACGACAAATAGAACAAACAGACAAGCGTAAGTAACACCGCGAAGACCTTTACAAATCCTTTGTTTTGCATCTGAATCTTAGGTTTATGTTATTACATTATTTATATTCGTTTTTTCACAGGGTGCAAATATAGACTTTTTTTCTTTGATAAAGAGCAATTAGTATAATTATTTGTCACGCTCATAGTTTATTTCAAACGCAAATGTATATCTTTGGGGCTAAAATAATAAGGAAAATATACCATGAAACAGTTATTATTCGCTCTGTTATTTATCCCCGCCCTGCTATTCGCGCAAGAGGATCAACACTATCTGGCAGGGACCGTTCCGGTTGCAGACGGTAAAGTCGTTTTTACCCGAGAGATTAATGCCCCCTCTTTAAGCAAGGCACAAATCTACCAACAACTATTAAAATGGGGACAAGAAAATTTTAACACAAAGGACAGTAGAGTAGCTTATCAAAATGAGGCAAAAGGCGAGATCGCCATTATCGGGGAAGAATATATAGTATTCTCCAGCACAGCCTTATCCCTCGATCGGGCGATGATGAAATACCGTATTATCATTGAATGTAAGGAACATGCTTGTACCCTGCAACTTGCGGGCATCCGATATGAATATAACGTGTCTTACCAGAACGAGCCGGAGAAATACCTAGCCGAGGAATGGATCACGGACGAGTATGCCTTGAATAAGAGCAAGACGAAATTGAACCGTATCAGCGGTAAGTTCCGTAAGGCCACGATTGACTTCGCGGATAAGACGTTCGATAGCGCAGCCAACGCATTAGGCGCACAGTTGCTGACAGCTGCACCGGTAGAACCAGTATCCGCTCCGCAACGGGAAACACGACCTGTGGCACCGATGGAAGGTTTCGTAGCGTTCCAAGCGGACAAAATACCTAGCACGATCCTCCAAATGTTACCGGACAACGCTTTACAGATCAAAGCCGTAAAAGGAAATACGACCGACGCAAACGTTGAATGGAAAGGCATAGGCAATATGTTCGGTAAAACGATCAGTACAATCTCCATATCCAAAGATAGTCCTGCTTATAAAGCGATTGGCAATAACGACGTATATCGATTATCCTTCTCCAACCCCGGCACATCTGCCGATGCGCCATGGATTATTATCGAGTGCCGTAAACAAGGCGAGACCTCCGAAGGACAGCAAACGATGTTAATCGGCGAGATTACGAATGTATGGATCAAATAACGAAAAAGAGAGTTGCATTTATGAAAAAGATTCTATTATTAATATATATGATGTTCCCTGTGCTAGTCATGGCGCAGGGGCATAAAGGCGAGATAGACGAATGCGCCCCCATGAAAAACGGGAAGGTATGCTATAGTGATGATGTAGAGATCGAGAATACCTCTAAACTAGAAATATTCAACGCTATTAACGCATGGGCTAAGAAATCTTATGGAAAAGATGTCTTCTTATCCAACGTAAACTCGAACAAGAACAAAGGGACCATCTTCGTAAGCTCTAAGGTTGAATTATTGTTGAATGATACAGACAAGACTATCATTAAATATAAAATGCGTATCACCTGTTTCGACAACCGGTACACGATCGAGGCGAGCGATATCGTATATCAATATGATCCGCTAAACGATAAAAAGTACAAGACCTATAAAGCGGAAGATGTGATCGCCAATAATGGAGATAGCAATACGATAGCGCTGATCAAAGATCCTAAGCTATTCTGTAACGCTACCTTCTTCTTTGTCGAGAACTTGTTCGCCGACGTATTTGACGCTGCGCAGAACGCAGAATCCGAGTGATGAAACCCTTTTATTCAAGTTTCAGATAACACCATAACGGGTAGTGGTCTGAATAAGCGACCTTATCCACGGAACAATTCATAGAGGTCATGTTCGGGGAATGCAGGATATTATCGATACGGAACCAGAAGAAATTTTGATTATAGGTAATACCCATTCCCCGACCAGACTCGGCAAAGGCATCCGTCAAATCCCCTTGGATCGTACGGTGCGCATAAGAAATAGGCGTATCATTAAAGTCACCGCATACCAAGACATACTCTCCTTTCGCGTTCTTAATCTCTTCTGATACCGCTTCCGCTTGCTTAGCCCGAATCCGGAAAGCAGGTCCTAGCTTTTGCTCGAACGCTCCTTTCAAATCGTCCAACCCATCCGAGCTAAAGCTCTTTATAAGGGATGAATAACGGGTCCGATCCTCCATCGTCAGTTTAAACGATTCCAAATGGTTATTAATCAAGGTCAACTTCTTTCCCTTGATGTTCACTTCATGTACGGAAGAGCCGTTATAATCCGAATCGTATTTCACCATCCGGGAATTCGACAGCGGATATTTGGAGAACACAGCGATGCCGAAACTCTGGAATTTTGTGGAGCTTTGATAAAATACGGAACGATAAGGATACATGCTCAACGCATCATAGATCTTAGAGGCAGTAAGGCTCTTCTCTGATTTAGCCGTGGCATATTCCTGCAAACAAACAATATCCGCATCCGAGTTAGCGATATATTGGATAATCTTGTTCGGAGCTATCTTCGTATGATTCTTGTATCCAAAAGCCATCACATTATAAGTCAGCACCTTCAGCACCTCTTCCCGAGGGACATCCTTATGCGAGTGAAACGGAAAATAGCGTTTCACGGGCCCCCAACATAACAAGAAAGAGAATATGCCGATCAATAAGAACTTCCATTCCCATAAGAACAGCCAATAGATAATAAAGCAAAGATTGACTACACATAAGACTGGAAAGGCTAATCCCAGATAAGATAACGTCATACTCATCTCAGGAGACACCCGATCCGAATAAGCCGAGACTATCAACAATACGACAGCCACCACATTCGCTACGACGAATAAGAATTGAAGAAAAATCCGTAGAGTTTTCATAAGTATCTGTTATTTCTTACTGGCGTCGAAAAGTCGCTTTTTCTCTTCAGCGGAAAGGCTCTCATAACCGGAACGTTTCAATTTATCCAGTATAGTATCTAGATCCACCGACTCCTGATGTTTGCGTGCGTTATACTCATAATCCGTCTCGTTACGTTTATAAGTCACACGCATCTTCGGTTTCCGTTTGCCCAAATTCACGAACCAGTCGATCAACCGATTCATTGGAGCGGTCAAGTCCTTTCCATTACGAATACGGGAAGCGAACCACATACCAAACAAAGCCCCGCCGATATGGGCGATATGTCCTCCCGCATTATCAGAAGTCATCGCCAACAAATCGATCACCAGCGTAAAGATAGCCAAATAAATTAATTTGATCCTTCCGATCAAGAATAAATTAATCTCCAAATCCTTCCGGTAAAACGACACGGCGAAAACGATCGCCATAACAGATGCCGAAGCCCCCATCAAATAGCTAAAAGAGGCCACGTTCTGGAAATAAGGGAAAATATTATAAGCAAGGACAAACAATACCGCACCCGCAAGACCTCCCAATATATACAAGCCTCCCAACTGCCGCTCACTGAAAAAATTCAAGAACAATCCCCCGAACCAATACAACCAAAGCATATTGAACAAGATATGCAAGAAGTCAAAATGAGTGAACATATAAGTAAACAACGTCCACGGACGGAAGAGCAAAAGTTCCGGAGAAGCCGGCAACTGCAAATACTGCAAGAAAGGCACCCCTTGCACATTAAAGAGCATAAACAATACGCTGGCCAAACGTATCAAGATAAACAAGCCTACATTTATATATATCAGTTTCGACAGGATATTACCCGACTGAAACATACGCTTCAAATTAGTAAAAATACCGTCCATTGTCTGCATCTTTCTTTTTCCAATAACGAATTAGGAAATAACCGAATAACATACCCCCCAAATGAGCGAAATGCGCTACCGTATCGCCACCAAAACTAGCCACACCCATAAATAGTTCGGCAAGACCATAAAATATTACGAAATATTTGGCTTTAATCGGGATCGGTATAAACATCAAGTACAAAGGAACATTCGGGAAGATCATCGCGAATGCCAACAAGATTCCGAATACGGCACCCGAAGCGCCAATAGTCACGAAATAATTCAAGAACTCACTCTTGCTGATAATCTGGGCTCCATTCAAGTTTATCATGTCTTGGCTAGCGAAGATCACATCCCGCAAATTAAAGAACCATACCACCTCTTGTACCAAACCGGCGCCTATACCCGTCACGAAGTAAAAAATCAAGAAACGTTTGGGGCCCCATACGTTCTCCAATACCCGGCCGAACATATAAACGGCGAACATATTAAAAAACACATGCGCGAACGAATGGGTATCGTGCATGAACATATAAGAAACGATCTGATAAGCCTTGAAGTCGGTAGCACCCGGGACGTGAAGCCCTAATAAATCCACTAAATCGATGCCGACTTTCGGCAGTGCAAGGCTGGCTACCCAAAATAGCAAGTTTATAATGATAAGATTTTTCGTTACCGGCGGGATACTATTCAAGAACCCCGAATTTGTCTGATTCATCATATACTACGTTAATTTAGCGGCAAAGGTAAATATATTTTAGCCGTTTTTGCCCATAATAATACTAAAACATATGTAAATCGGTAAAAAAAGTAGGTTTTTCTTTTGTGATATTTCAAAATAAAACTACATTTGGAGCCGTCTATCGGTTATCATAGTTTTGTTTAATATATTAACAGTCAAACCATCATGAACAAATCAGAATTTATTAGTGCAGTCGCTGAAAAATCAGGTCTCAGCAAAGTGGATGCCAAAAAGGCAGTAGAAGCTTTTGTTGACACAGTTTCTAACGAATTAAAAGAAGGCGGTAAAGTCGCTCTACTTGGCTTCGGTTCATTCTCTGTGTCAGAGAAGGCCGCTCGTAAAGGTGTTAACCCGAAAACTAAAGAAACCATTGAAATCGCAGCTCGCAAGGCCGTGAAGTTCAAGGCTGGTGCTGAATTGAACGAGCTAATCAAATAAGAAACACCATTATTCTCTATAGAAGAAGGATACGATGCAAATTGTATCCTTTTTTTGTGTACCTTCGCGTACAAATAAAATCCGAATTATAGTTAGACGAATATGGTTATCGAACAACAGATTACCGGGGCTATCATAGCCGGCATCAAAGAACTGTACGGAGCGGATGTCACCGCTAGCCAAGTGCAGTTACAAAAAACGAAAAAAGAATTCAAGGGGCACTTGACCCTAGTTGTATTCCCATTCCTTCGCATGTCGAAGAAATCTCCGGAGCAGACCGCTCAGGAAATCGGTGAGTACTTATTGAGAAACGAGCCAGCGGTAGCTGAATTTAATGTAATCAAAGGATTCCTTAACCTGACGGTCGCTTGCTCTTGCTGGATCGATTTACTGAACTCGATCAATGAGCAGCCCGCTTACGGTATCATTCCGGTTACCGAGCAGTCGCCTTTGGTTATGATCGAATATTCCTCTCCCAATACAAATAAACCGCTTCACTTGGGCCATGTCCGCAACAACTTATTAGGATACAGCTTATCGAAGATCATGAAAGCGAACGGTAACCAGATCGTAAAGACGAATATCGTAAACGATCGTGGTATCCATATCTGTAAATCCATGTTGGCTTGGCAGAAATGGGGAAATGGAGCTACCCCAGAGTCTACAGGAAAGAAGGGCGACCATCTGATCGGTGACTTTTACGTATTATTCAGCAACAAATTAAAAGAGGAGACCCATGCGTTAGAAGCGAAAGGCCTTACCAAGGAAGAAGCCGAGGCTCAATCCACCTTGATGGCGGAAGCCCGTGAGATGCTTCGTAAATGGGAAGCCGGAGACAAAGAGGTGCGTGCGCTTTGGGAAATGATGAATAATTGGGTATACGCCGGGTTCAACGAGACTTATAAGATGATGGGCGTAGATTTCGATAAGATTTATTACGAGTCTCAAACGTATCTGGAAGGAAAAGGCAAGGTGATGGAAGGCCTAGAGAAAGGGATTTTCTATCGCCGTGAAGACGGCTCCGTATGGGCTGATCTGACGAAAGACGGGCTGGATGAGAAATTATTGCTTCGTGCGGATGGAACTTCCGTCTATATGACGCAGGATATCGGTACCGCCAAGCTGCGCTTCGATGATTACCCGATCAATAAGATGATCTATGTGGTAGGGAACGAGCAGAATTATCACTTCCAAGTATTATCGATCTTATTGGATAAGTTAGGCTTCGAGTTTGGCAAGGGATTGGTCCACTTCTCCTACGGAATGGTAGAGCTACCGGAAGGTAAGATGAAGAGCCGTGAGGGAACGGTCGTAGATGCCGATGATTTGATGGCCGAGATGATCAGTACCGCACGTGAGATTTCCCAAGAATTAGGGAAATTGGACGAAATGACTCCGGAAGAGGCTGAGAATATCGCCCGAATCGTAGGTCTTGGCTCCTTGAAATATTTCATATTAAAGGTAGACCCTCGCAAGAATATGACGTTCAACCCGAAAGAGTCTATCGACTTCAATGGGAATACGGGACCGTTCATCCAATATACCTACGCCCGTATCCGTTCCGTATTGCGCAAAGCGGCGGAACAGGGCATCGTATTACCGGAGCAGTTACCGCTTACTTTCGCCATTTCCGAGAAAGAAGAGAACCTGATCCAAATGATCGCCGATTATGCGGAGATCGTGAAAGAGGCAGGTAAGCTATACAGCCCGGCCTGTGTCGCCAACTATATTTATGATCTGGTAAAGGAATACAATCAATTCTATCACGATTTCTCCATCCTTCGCGAAGAGAATCCGGAATTGAAGAACTTCCGTTTAGTCTTATCCGCCAATGTAGCTAAGATCGTGAAATCCGGTATGGATTTATTAGGCATCGAGGTTCCGGAAAGAATGTAAAGATAGAAGATGAACATAAACGAGAAAACAAGAAAGGCTCTCCTTCGATTTCAACAAAATGAAATCACGGAGAGCCTTCTCTATACGCAACTCGCCGCTATCGAGAAAGATCCAAGCAACAAGGAAGTATTACTACAGATAGCGAATGACGAGAAAGGACATTATACGATCCTGAAAAAGTATACGGGGCAAGAGATCTCCCCGAATAAATTACGTGTCACCAAATACTACTGGTTGGCACGTATCTTGGGGATTACTTTCGCCATTAAGCTAATGGAAGGTAGCGAGGAAAGCGCCAAGAATGATTACGCCTCTTATGATGAGTATCCGGATTTGCAACAAATCGCACGTGACGAGGATGAGCATGAGCAGAGGTTGATCGCCTTGATCAATGAGGAACGGTTGGAATATATGGGTTCTGTCGTACTGGGGCTAAATGACGCTTTGGTAGAATTTACAGGTGCTTTAGCTGGCTTTACCCTTGCCTTGAGCGACTCTAGATTAATAGCTTTGACCGGAAGCATCACTGGAATAGCCGCCGCATTATCCATGGCTTCCTCCGAATATCTATCTACCAAGTCCGAGAATGGAAATGAAAACGGGAAACATCCCGTCAAGGCATCGATCTATACGGGAATAGCTTATATCTTTACGGTAGTCGCCTTGGTCGCTCCATTTATCTTTATATCGAACGTATTAATGGCTTTAGGGCTTATGCTCATCATAGCGTTAAGCATCATCGCCCTTTTCAACTATTATTATTCCATAGCGAGAAGCGAGAGTTTCCGGAAGCGTTTTACCGAGATGGCAGTACTTAGTTTTAGCGTGGCCGCATTAAGCTTCTTGATCGGATATGCGTTAAAAGAATTTACGGGTATCGATGTCTAAAAAAATCATAGTTATGTTTTGAAAAATTCATAGTTATGAGTTTAGTAAATCATAACTATGAATTTTTAGAGCTATAATCAAGCCTTTTTCCGTGTCGTACGTTTCTTCGTCGCGGCAGGTTTTTCTCCCGCCTCGGCGATTATCTTCTGGCATTCCTCCAAGGTCAAGTTCTCCGGTTTCTCTATCGTCTTAGGAATTCTGTAATTCTTTTTCTTATAAGAGATATAAGGGCCGAAGCGACCATTCAAGATCTCCATTTCCGGATCCTCATCGAACTTCTTGATAAATCGTTGCTCATCTTTTTGTTTTTTTGCCTCGATCAACTCGATAGCTTCCTCGGCTGTTATCGACAAAGGATTCAAGCCCTTCGGTATGGATACGAACTTTCCGTCATGACGGATAAACGGGCCAAAACGTCCGACAGCGGCAACCATGACCTTACCTTCATATTCACCGATCGTACGGGGTAGATCAAACAATTTCAAGGCTTCTTCCAAAGTAATCGTCTCGATAGATTGCCCTTTCATCAAGGTTGCGAACTGAGGTTTAGGAGCCTCTTTATCCTCTGGGTGCGCCTGCCCGATCTGTACGACTGGGCCATAACGACCGATCTTCACGAAAACAGGTTTGCCGCTCTTCGGATCGATACCCAATTCACGCTCACCCACTTTATGCTCCGTACGGACAGAGGCTGCCTCTTCCACGATCGGATGGAATAGTTTATAGAATTTATCGATCGCGTCCGTCCATACCATCTCGCCTTCCGCTACGGCATCGAATTCCTTCTCTACGCTCGCCGTGAAGTTATAATCCATAACGCCCGGGAAATACTCCATCAAGAAATCATTCACGACCGTACCGATATCGGTTGGCATCAACTTATTCCGGTCCGCTCCTACGATCTCCGTCTTTTGGACTTCCTTGATCGTATGCCGGTCCAAGGTTATGATATTATAAGTACGCTCCGTTCCTTCCTTATCCCCTTTCACGACATACTCTCGATTCTGAATCGTCTGGATCGTAGGCGCATAGGTAGAAGGACGACCGATTCCCAATTCCTCCAAACGGCGAACCAAACTTGCTTCCGTATAGCGGGGAGGACGTTGCGTGAAACGTTCGGTAGCGACGATATCCTTCATACTCAATACCTCGTTCAAGGTAACCGGAGGAAGAAGGCCGTTTTCCTGTTCCTTCTCATTCTCGTCATCAAAACTCTCGCGGTACACCTGAAGGAAACCGTCAAAAGTAATGACCTCACCGGTAGCCACGAACTTCTCTTTCTTGCCGCCGATACCTACGGAGATCGTCGTACGCTCCAACTCGGCGTCCGCCATCTGGCAAGCGATCGTACGTTTGCGGATCAATTCGTATAATCTCTTTTCCTGAGCGGTCCCGCTTATCTCATCATTGCTGATATAGGTCGGACGAATCGCCTCGTGCGCTTCTTGCGCTCCCTTGCTCTTGGTATGATATTGACGGAATTTATAATATTTCTCACCGTAGGTATCCAAGATAGCCTCTTTTGCCGTCCCCAAAGCCAAATCACTTAAGTTCACGGAGTCAGTACGCATATACGTGATCAATCCGGACTCATACAGGCGTTGGGCGATCATCATGGTCTGCGAGACCGAATAACCCAACTTACGGGCGGCCTCCTGCTGCAAGGTAGATGTCGTAAAAGGAGGGGCTGGTGTTTTACGCACCGGCTTTTTCGAGATATCATCGATCGTGAAAGAAGCGTCCTTGCAAGATTCAAGGAATGCCTCCACCTCTTCCTTATCTTTCAAACGACGGTTCAGCTCCGCCTTGAGGATTGTCGTACCATCCGGCAAGATAAAGCTAGCGATCACACGGTAGGCGGCCTCCGAGACAAACTCGTTGATCTCTCGCTCCCGCTCTACGATCAGACGTACGGCAACCGATTGCACGCGCCCCGCGGATAAAGCCGGCTTCACCTTACGCCAAAGAATGGGGGATAGCTCGAAACCCACGATACGGTCTAAGATACGACGGGCTTGCTGCGCGTTCACCAAATCGATATTGATATCTCTCGGCGTCTCGATCGCATGTAATATAGCGTTCTTGGTAATTTCATGAAAAACGATACGTTTCGTATTCTCAGGTTTCAATCCTAATACCTCATATAAATGCCAAGAGATGGCCTCTCCCTCCCGGTCCTCATCGGAAGCCAACCAAACCTGCTCGGCTTTCTTGGCTTCGTTCTTCAATTCGGTCACGAGTTTCTTCTTATCTGAGGGAATCACGTATTCCGGGGCATAATTGTGTTCGAGGTCTATACTGAAATCTTTCGTTTTCAAGTCGCGGATATGACCATAGCTAGACATAACCTTATAGTCCTTTCCGAGGAACTTCTCGATGGTTTTTGCCTTGGCGGGTGACTCCACTATTACCAAATTCTTTTGCATATCTATTTTTTGCTGGTTAGAAATCGGGTGCAAACTTACACAAATAATTAACGTACGCAGTATATCGATCACTAAAAAAGCGTTTTTTCCTATACATTATATATATAGTCATGCGTTTCTATTTACCTTCGCGGGACAAAATCAAAAAGCTATTCAAAAATATGGAAGAGATAAAGCGACTTATTTCAGAGAATAAACTAGAAGAAGCGATCCGGCTCTTGGACGCTTACCTCACGGAGCAACCGAGATCCGACGAGGCTTGGTTTCTCCTCGGAAAAGCTCATTATAAACTAGGCAACGTACGCCTAGCCCTCAACAGCTACCTGCAAGCGATAGAGATCAATCCGGAAAGCCCGGCACAAGCGGCCTACGATATGGCGATCAAGGTGCTGGATTTTTATAATAAGGATATGTACAACCATTAAGAAGATGATGAACGGCCCCCGCCGCCGGAGTCGGAACGGTATCGAAGCACATGGCGACCCTAGCCGCATAACCCCAAAGCTAAGCGAAACGCACGGCGACCCCCGCCGCACGACTCCAAAGCAAAGCGAAACGTATGGCGCCCCTCGCCCCCCACTTCGCTACCGTTCCGACTCCGGCGGCGACTATTATTTACCAAATAAGCATAGTATCCAAATTAATTCCTACCTTTAGCCACTGAGGACAAACAATAAGTTAAACCTTAAATAAAAAAAAATGGGAACATACACGAAAATCAAACCCGCGGGCCTGACTAAATTGAACAACGCAGAGTACACAAACTTCATGAACGCCTTCTACCGGCTGGCGTTCGCTGCCGGAGGGGGAGGTGGTGACTCCGAAAGCCCCGACGAGATCAGTCTGGACAATAACCCGCTAGGCATCACCGACGCGCAAAAGACGGCCTTCGAGAAGGAGCTGCCCCTAATGACCGACCTCGTGAACCAATCCCACATCAGCGACGAGACCGCCCAGTTGCTAGACTTGGACAAACAACGCGACGACCTCGTGGTCTATCTCACCACCTCGGTGTCGCAAATGAGGAAAAGCCCCATCGAGGCGCAACGCACGGCGGCACAGACTGTCTACAATATTATCAAACCCTATATCGGCATCTATAAATCGGCCAACCAGCAAGAGACGGCGCAGATACAGGGTCTTTTGCTAGATCTCGACAAGGAGGGGGTTCCGGCGCTGATACAGACATTGGGGCTGAAAGAGATACTAGATAGCCTCCGTGCGGCGAACGACGAATACGCGAAACTGACCGCCCAGCGCACCGGCAACAGGGCAGCCTCCATCAAAGAGGCGAGCGCGGTCGTACGCCTACGTATGGACGACCTTTACGATGATATGACCACGATCGCCTTCGTGCAGAGCGTAGCGGCTCCCACCGCCGAGACCGCCCGCTTCGTCAACGAGCTGAACGCCCTTATCGACGAGACCACCGCCCTCTACAACCAGCGCGTCGGCGCGGCGAAGGCGGCAGCCAAGAGGAAAGAATAAACTCCATTTATGTAAAAGGCTATAAGATTAATCTTTTAAATTAAATCATCATGAAAAAAACATTATTAACCTTCACATTATTAGCAGGCTTATCTTCATGTACTAACTTATCGGAAGATTTGGACATGATCGGTACGCAAAATATTACTCAAACAAAATCCGGGAATTTATCCATAAGCGAAAATGAACCTGCAATTGTCAAAGATTTAAGAAATTATATTTCCCAAATTAAACTTCAAGGAAAGCAGGCCCGTGTCCTGACAAGTTATACATTGACTCCTTACATATACAAAGAGGATACTATCATGTATATTGCTAATTACGAGGATGGTTGGGAATTACTCTCCACCGATCATAGAGTTCCTTTAGTCATGGCCTCTTCCGACACAGGGCAATTTAATATAAGTGATACCACGAGCATGAATCCTGCGCTTCTTGCCTATCTCAATAGTTTAGAAAAAGAGCTATTTTTCATAAAACAAATAGAAAACACACAAGAAAACACATACAACCTATGGCAAGCCATCACTTTAAGCAACAAAGAGATAAACCCGGATTCAATCCAAATCAACCCAAAGGTTTTGGAAACGCTCCCGAAAGCCGCAGCACTAAGCCCGGGATCCGGTTATTGGGAATTAATTAGCACAAGCGCACCTAAAACAAGTACCACAAACATTGGTCACATAATAAAAACAAATTGGGGACAAGATTCGCCTTGGAACGAATATGTTCCTTACAAATATGGCACTTCCGGAAGCCACTGTCCCGCGGGATGTACAGCCATAGCCGGAGCGCAATATTTGTATTATCTACATTACAAAAATAACAAGCCCGTTTCTACAGTAACCACTGCCACTTATAACAGTAGCAATAATACCTACACCTACACAGGTAATAGTTCTACGGTATGGAATCAAATGGCAAAAAACCAAAGTGCTAGTTCAGGACAAGCGGCAGCAGCGATATTCATCGGATATGTAGGGCAGCAGATCAACACTAAATATGGAATAAATGAGAGTGGCTCAAACAGATATTATTTAGCTGATTTCTTAAACCAATTAGGATACAACTATACAGTCAAGGACATCGACTATTCATACATCATAACTCAGTTGTATAATAATATACCAACTGTTATCTCCATATTCAATAAAGATGCCGGACATACTCTCATTTGTGACCGATATAAGAAAATCACAACAACCACGACAAGCACCTTCGGTTGGGTCGGTACAGACAATCTAGGAAATGACTCTAACGAGCGTGACGAAGCTGGAAACATAATAGGATACACTTTCACTTATGAGAGAGAAAACCTAACAAATGCGACACATCAATTAGGAATGAACTGGGGATACGATGGCTCGTATGATTATTTATGGCTCGAGGCTAGCTCCTATAGCGATTGGGTATCAAATACCACTTATGACACAGAACGTTATATGTTAAAATAATCCTTTTAATTATGAATACATCACTATTTAAATACCTCATGCTATCTATGTTCTCCTTGGTCTTTTTCTGTACATGCGATAAAGACGATGAACTGAGTGGAGAAGAATTTCGAGTAACAATGGAAAACCGATTCTTCTCAATAAAGACATCCAAGACATTTACAAAGAAAGATGGCTCGACAGAAATAATGCAAGAAGGGAAATCCTATCTTGCTGATTCGCCCTCAACTATTTGGTTCCATGACAGTAAGCTATATATTCCAATACAGATAAGTAGCAAAGACACTCTATGGCAGAAATGGAACGCTTATCAACGAGAGAAAGGACTAGGGAACATACTATTACTTGTCGGACATAAATACATGTATGAATCTCAAGGAAATGGATTAATCACCCCCGATCAGCTATTGGTACATGAGCAGCTAGGTGGTCGTTTTTATTTAAAAACGGATGGAGACAATCTATTACACGCAACGATCCTTTATCCGGATGATATCGCTGACGATGATACAATCTTCCCAAAAAGTGAGTTCTATTATCAAGAAGAGCTATCACCTGATAAAAACGTCAGCTTAGAATATCATGTTTACGACTCAGACGAGGAAGCAATAGCCTATATCATAGAACAAATGAAGGACTGGAAGCCTTCCGAATGATGCTAATCAGCCTCTCATCCGATGATCAGAACAAAAAGAGCCGTGTCATTACTCAAGAATAGAGTTTGACACGGCTCTCTTTTAAATTTAGTAGTTACAATCAGTAACATTTCCGAATAGTCACTTCTAAATCCGTCACACCCTTGTTCTCATAAAATCTGCCCTTTATAAGTCAGCGCCAACATCGTAATATCATCGCTCTGCGTAGCGCCGTTCACGAATGATTGGACGGATTCGGATATACCTTCGATCATAGATTTGGGGGATTGGTTCTTTACGGAGCTACAAGCCTCTACCAAACGGATATCTCCATATTGCTCATTCCTCAGGTTCATCGCCTCACTGATTCCATCCGTATAGAGGAACAAGCTGTCTCCCGCCTCCAGTTTCAAGGATTGTTCTTTATAAGCTAATCCCGGCACGACTCCCAAGGCCATCCCACCAGTCATCGGCAAAAGAGATACCTTATCGTTCTTACGAATCCAAACCGGACGATTATGCCCCCCATTGCAATAAACCACGTCGCCCGTATGGATATTCAAGATCGCATAAAAAGTAGTGACAAACATCCCATTGACACTCTCACGGCACAATAGATCATTCGATTCCTTCATGCAGACCGCCGGGGAAAGCTGCCTAAGCGCCGTAGCACGGATCACCGTACGGCTGATCGCCATGAAAATAGCGGCGGGAATCCCCTTATCCGACACGTCAGCGATCGTAAAACCCAGATGATTATCGTCCACCAAGAAGAAATCATAGAAATCACCCCCCACGGCTTTCGCCGCACTCATGGTCGCATAAAGATCGAATTGCTTATATTGCGGGAACGGAGGGAACTGCTTCGGCAAAATCGATTGCTGTATCTCACGTGCCACGTTCAAGTCATATTGTATCTCCTCTAGCTGATGATGTTCCTTTTGGGCCTCCTTGATAAAAGAAATCTGCTCGACCGCCTTCTCGATCGTACGTTCCAGATCCTCCATATCGATCGGCTTGGTAGCGAAGTCGAAAGCACCATGGTTCATGGCGGTACGAATATTCTCCATATCCCCGTAAGCCGATACGATGATACATTTCAAGGCCGGGTTACGCATCTCGTTAATCTTCGTCAGCAATGTCAAGCCATCCATCTCCGGCATATTGATATCGCTCAATATGATATCAAAGTCCGGATGGTCCAACATCATCCTCAACGCCTCCAAGCCATTATGGGCAAAGGAGAACTCATACTCTCCCTTACGGATCTTCCGACGGAAATATTGGGTTAGCAACGCTTCCAGATCCTGTTCGTCGTCTACGCTTAATATCTTGATCGCCATAATTCTTCTGTTTATTTCGTTAATGGAATAAGGAATATGAAACGGGTAAACTCACCCTCTTTCGATTCCACCTCTATCTTCCCGTCATGCTTCTCCTCTATAATGGATCGAGTGATAGATAGCCCCAAGCCAGTTCCCTCTCCCACCGGTTTCGTGGTAAAAAACGCGGAGAATATCTGCTCCCGGATATTCTCCGGCATACCGATACCATTATCCTCGATACTTAATCTTAAAGAATCTCCCTCCTTCCGTAGATCCACGGATATAACCGGCTCATACCCGATCGGCGAGAGCTTGGATTTACTATAGACCGCATAGCAAGCGTTATTCATGACATTCAATACCGCACGGCTCAAATCCTGCGGGATCACTTTCAGCATCGGAAGCCCCTCCTCGTAATGCTCCCGGATCGCGATATTGAAACCTTTATAGTTCGCTCGCATCGAATGATAAGCCAGCCAAACATATTCCTTCACCAGATTCTTGATATCCGTAGGGATGTACTCGTCATCCTTCCCTCTGGAATAAAGCAAGATACCCCGGATGATACTTGTCGCCCGGTTTCCATGTTCCTCGATCTTCTTCAAGTTACCATGCAAATCATTAACGATCTCGCTAAACTCCTCATGCAAGGCGGTCAGCTTCTCCCAAGATTCCGGAGGCAAGACATCTTTCTCTTCTTCTAAAATATCTTCCAAGTCATCCACTAACTTAGAGGACAGCTTACTGAAATTGATGACAAAGTTGAGCGGATTCTGGATCTCATGCGCAATCCCGGCACTCAACATTCCTAAAGAAGATAATTTCTCTAAGTTCTTCACTTGCAAACGTAGCCGTTCTATTTCCTTACTCTGGTCTTCCATATCTATTCCTCCTCTTTAGGCGGTGTAATTGTTTTCGGTTGATATACAGGGATCGTAATTAGAAACTGGGTATATTCTCCTTTCTTACTCTCCACCTCGATGGTTCCCCGATGGTTTTGCACGATCTCACGGCATAGGTAAAGCCCTACGCCGGCCGCTTCCCCCGTTGTCTTTGTCGTGAAGAAAGGAGCGAATATCTTATCTTTTATATTCTCGTCGATACCGGACCCATTATCCCGGATCGTTATTTCCAGCATATCCTTATTAACTTTCAATCCAAGGAATATCTCCGGACTAAAAGTCACAGTCTCCGATTTCTTCAACAGGGCATACATGGAATTTTTCAATATCCCGGCCAGAACCTTACTGAACTGTTCCACGTTTACCTCCATCATCAAAGACAGCGTCAAATTATCGAAAACAATCCGGATATTCTTCTCTTGAATATCCTGCTCATACGTTTTCTTCAATTTATCCAAGGCGATCCGGCATAATCCGTTTATGTTGGTAAGCGTAAGATTACCTCTTCGGTCTTTCAGCAATTCCTCCATCGCCTTAACGATACGGACCGTATTGAAACCATGCTCGGAGATCTTCTCCAAATTACTGGTCATCATATTCAACAAATCAACCGAGTCGTCATACACATCCGGTTTCAGATGTTCTTTCTGACTATCCAGATTTTCCCGGAGATCCTTGGCCAACCCCGATGTCAGATTCGCGAAGTTATTGATATAATTCAGTGGGTTCAAGATACGGTCCACCAAACCTTGAGTCAATTGTCCTACGGTAGCCATCCGTTCCTTACGGACCAGCTCGTCCTGCGCCTCACCCAAGGCTTTCAAAGCCGCCGCCAATTTCTCGGATTCCTCTTGGATCGCGTCTTTCTCCGAACGGATCTCCTGCGTACGCTCCTCTACCTCTTTTACCAAATACTCTTTTTGTTTGAGTTTCCGCTTGAAAACCAACTTAGAGATCTGGCAAAACAGAATCAAGAAAAGCAATCCGATCCATTCTTGATGACCGAACTTCACAGATACACAAATACCGACCAAGCTACCCAGCGTAACCCGCTCACAAAGTTTAATCCGCCTTTTTAACCGATCGATCTCGGTATGTAAATCCTGTATCATGATGAACCTCCTTTCCTAACTATAAATAGGCAACGTAATCGTAACTTCCGTATATTTATCTTTCTCCGACTCGATAGCGATCGTACCCTTATGGTTCAAAACGACCTCCCGACTCAAGTAAAGACCTGTTCCTGCCGCTTCCGCGGTCGGTTTGGTGGTAAAGAACGGAGAAAAGACTTTCGTCTTTATCGTTTCTTCTATACCGACGCCATTATCACGGATAACCACTTGCAGCTTATCCGCTTGAATACGCAATACCAACGAGACAGAAGGCTGATATCCCGGCTTTCCGGCCTTTTTCAAGACCGCATATATACTATTATCCAATATCTGCGACAAGGCTTTTCCCATCTGATCGATATTCACCTCGATTGTCAACGGTACGGAAAGCCCGGAGAATGATAGATCTACTTGATTCTTCTCGATCTCCTTCGCATAATTCTTTCGCAAGATATCCAGATTGACCTTACATAAATCATTAATATCCACGCAGGTTCGATTCGCCGAATGATCTTTCAGCAATTCTTCCATCGCTTTTACGATCCGCACCGTGTTATCACCATGCTTGGCGATCTTATCCAGATTGCCGGTCAAAAGAACCAGCAGTTCTTGCGTATCATTATAATTATCGTGTTTACCGGTCTCTTCGTCCTCATCGATATTCTGCTTGATATCTTTCGCTAATGCAGCAGACAAATGAGCGAAGTTATTGATATAATTCAAGGGATTCAAGATACGATCCACCAGACCTTTCGTTAATTGGCCGATCGATGCCAGACGTTCCTTACGAACCAACTCGTCCTGAGCGTCCGCCAAGGCAGAAAGGGCACGGGATAGTTTTTCCGACTCCGCTTGCATCGCATCCCGCTGGAAACGCAATTCCATCGTCCGCTGCTCCACGAGATTAGAGACGAACTGTCTTTTTCGCAGACGGAATTGCGTATAATACTTTAACAGGAATAGAAGGACTACGGCTCCCACCAAATAATAAACCAGTTCTTCCTTCTTCTGGTAAACCGCCAAGGCGATCCACGCCGTCCCGATCACGGTCAGCGTCTCGATCACCCGCATCCTCCAGCGAAGGCTTTCCAGTTGTTTGATATTTATGTCGCCCATCCTTCCTGTCCTCCGGATATCAGAAATTGATATTCACGCCCAACATCGCATTAAAACTCTGCATCGGATAACCGTAATACAGTTCGTACTTCTGGCAAAGAATGTTGGTCAACTTGGCATAAACACCAAAGGTATCGTTGAAGGTATAGGTACCTGTTAGGTTTAGCTCGTTGATGTTATCCATCTTAAACTCATTCATTTTATCGTACGTCATACCAGTGTTCCCATTGACACCCCAAGTCCGTACATTCGCATAACGTCCGGTAGCCAAATAATAATCCAAAGCGATAGATAATTTCTCAATCGGGCGGACGGTCAGGTTCGCATTCAGTTCCATTTCCGGCTTCCCCCACGCATGAGGCAACTCGCCTTCATCCGTTTCCGCTTTCCAATTATTATATACACCTTTCAAAGCAATATCGAACCATTGTTGATAACTATACTTCAAGTTGGCTCCCACGAAAAGTTGCTTCGTGTCGATACCCGGCTCCGCAACACTGAAACTGCCGAAATAATTCGCTGACCAAACATCAGACTGAGTAAACAGCACATCATCGCTCGTTATCTTATATCCGGCGAACACATCAAACCAAAAGCCCGGTGCCACGCCGCTCCGGATACCCAAGACAGCGTCCAGCCAATTACGCGAGGGCAATAGTTCTGCCATCGGGTAGAGGTAGCGGTTCACACGCGACATCTCGTACATGCTGTTGGAGTACATCTTGCCGCCAGCGTTCACGTATAGCTCCGTCTTGTCGGCCACCTCCACATCGGCGGCTACATTCGGAGAGGCCATGAATTTTGTCTCGTCGCCCGTAGCCAGCATCACGTTCGCACCCAGCTTTAAATTCCAATTATCACCCTCTACCTTATAATAAGGCGACAACATCGCCTCGACATGGTTCTTGAACTCATATTCATAACCTCCTACCTCCGGCAAACTGTAATTGAAATATTCGACCAAACCGCCCAAGCCTACTCGCATATTCCCATTGAAACCAGCGTTCAGATCAAACTTTGCCTCTAGAGTATGCTCCGTAGGGCCGTCCATCACCCTACTTAATCCATATTTATGCGAGAAATTAGTATAACCTAAGTCCAACAAATAGCCAACCTCAGCCTCCTCCTTCGACTCGAAACCTATCGTAGCAGCGATCGTCTGGTTCACTTGGTTGGTTTCGCGATCTCTCTGTAACAAATCCTCCGAAGGGGCATAACTGGATGTAGGATCAGACAATGCCGCCCCATAATAATTGAATGCGGAGTAGCCGTACTTCGCTCCGATACTGAATATCGTCTTCTCGAAAGCGTGCTTGTAGTTGATGCCTCCCAAGTTGTCATTGATTTTCGCCTTGACATCATAATCCTTTGGCTTTCCGTTCGTGGAGCGATGCGAATACCATAGATTCAGCTGATCCTTCTCAGTACTCAGGATATGATAGCCCAAGTCTCCGTTGATATTCATGCGCGTACCCATACCAAAGTTAAAATATCCCCGGCGCTTGTTGTAATCCATCTGCGTCATGATATTTCCGGAAGGCAACAAACTAATCTCTTTCTGCGGATCGGCGGCGATCGTATAATTCGAGTAATCGATCGGGATCTTACGAACCTCCGGCTCTTTCACCACGGGAAGCGTATTTACCTTGCTGGCGTCCTGCACGGAAGGATCATATTCCCGTTCAAGCGTCATCTCTCGGTTCAGGTTCTTTTCTTTCGTAACATCCTCTTGCGCACTCGCAGCAGCAGCCGAACCCAGCAAAGCTACCACACACAACGCCTTTACATTATATATAGTCTTCATCGCTTTCTTTTATTTCTTTAGTTTACCCAATCTGTCTTCGATCATCTCGGCGATCTCATCATCACCCTTGTAGTTGTTTTGCAAACTGGTCAGATATTGACGAGCTTGAAAATCATCACCTTGGCGGATATAAATATCAGCCAACAAGATAAAGCCCCGTGCCAACCAATATTGGTGAGGCGTACCGTTCTCGATGAAGTTCATCAAGACAGTCTCGGCATTCTTATCATCCTTATTATCATAATACAATTGAGCCAATAGATATTTAGCCTCCGCCCCGTGTATCGTACGGGTATCCTTGCTGATCTCTTTCAAGTCGGCCAACGCCTTGTTCTCCTGCTTCAAATCGATATAAGCCTTCGCACGGACATAACGGGCCTCGGACATAATCTCGGGAGATAGCTTCGGTTCCTTCAGCAAATCGTTGGCGGCCAGCAAAGCCTCTTGCGGCTGACCAGTCAACTCGGCGCAACGCATCAAGCCCAATTTAGCGGCCTCCTTATTCTCCGGATTCTCCGCTACCACCTGTAGATGTTTGAAACTTTCCATAGCGGCGGCGTAATCCTTATCCAGATACTCAATCTCAGCTTTACGAGCCCAAGACTCTTCCCTGAATTTCGTATCACCGCTCTCCAATACTAACGAGAACAAACGTTTCGCCTCCTCCTGTTCTTTCTTGGCAAAAGCGATACTTGCCAAATAGAAATTAGCGTTCGAGCTAAACGCTCCCTGCGGGAAGGTTTGCAAATAATTCGTCAAACTACGACGAGCGCCCTCATTATCGCCTCGCATAAATAACTTCTCGGCTGCCAAATAGGTCAAGGAGTCTTGCTCACTCACCTCGAAACGAACATTTCCACCTAATGAATTCGCATAGGCGGCAAACGAATTGATATCGTTCAACTCGATATATACGGACTTCAAGTCTTGCAAGGCCACTTTCGCCTCCTCGCTACCCGGATAATTGCTAATCACGCTCTTATAAGCCTCGGCCGCTTTCTCCGGCTGATTGTCGTTGAAATAAATCAAACCAAGCTGTACGCCGGCCTTACGAGCCAGACTGCTTTGCGGGAAATCACGCATCAATTGCTCAAAGCTTGCCGCAGCCGCTTGATTATTATCCAATAACACGTAAGAACGTCCTTTCTCGAACAAGGCATCATCCACATATTGTGATTCCGGGAAATCACGGATCAAACGATCCATTACGCTGATCTTTCCCTTATAATCTTTCTGTAACCCAAGCAAGAAACCCTTCTGATACACCGAATAATCTCCGGCGGACGGTTGCAATTGAGCCGCACGGGTATAATTCTCTTCCGCCATAGCGAACTGACGGTTGTGGAATAAACAATCGCCGATACGATTATAAGCGTCCGCATAAGCCGGAGTCTGCTGATTGCTTTCCAGATTCACGTATTGACGGAAGCGGTTCAACGCCTCGCCATACTCTTTCAATTTGAAGTAGCTGTAACCTAAGTTATAATGTGCCAAGGCATACATATCTGTATTACGTTGGCGGGTATTATTCAAATAGGTACGATAATCGGAAATCGCCTTATTATACTCACCTTGGCGATAATAAGATTCCCCACGCCAGAAATAAGCGTCGTTACGAGATTCCAGATTATAAGCGCCCAGTGAGATCGCACGGCTGAAAAGATCGACCGCCTTATCCAATTCCATATTCGTGAACGCCTGCGTTCCCAACTGGAATAAGATATCTTGTTTCGCCTCCAAGATCTTCGTACTCGGATGCTTGATCTTATCGATAGAGTTCAGAGCCGCTTGATAGTTTTTGGTAGTCAAATAAACCTCCACCAGATAATCGTTTACCTTATCGGCATATTTGGAATTCGGGAAATCATTCAAGAAATCCTCGAAGATTGTCACCGACTCGCCAAAGCCCGTGAAAGCGGTCTCGTGGATCAATAAAGCGTAATTATACATAGCCGCCTCTTTCACTTGCTTATCGAAAGAAGAAGTCGCGGCAGCCTCGAAGGCCATACGGGCGTTATTCTTATCTTTTAATTTCAGATAACTTTGCCCCAGATACAGATAAGCGTTCTGCGAAAGGGCGTCGTTCTCACGAACGGTCCGTCCCAAAGCGTTCACGGCGCTACTGTAATTACCCTTATTGTAATAACATACGCCCAAGATATATAAATCGCCCCTCAACGGGCTATCCGTCGAGGATACATATTTACTCAGCATATTAATCGCCTGATCCTCATTCCCCAGATGATAGTAGGCGTTACCCATGATACGGTAAACCTCGCTATTGTTCTCGCTATCCGGATAAGAGGCTAACAATTCCTTGCCTTCGCTAATCACTTTCTCGTATTTATTCTGGATAAAATAAATTTGCGTGATATAGTACAAAGATCGCTCCTTATAATCAGGCAAGTCCTTCAAGCGGGTAAATTCCACCAAGGCATTGTTGTATTTACCGGCCGCGTAATCGATATAAGCGACATAATAGGTAGATGCTTCCCGGTACTTCGTTCCGATCTGCTCGATCCGTGCGAAATAACCACGGGCCTTCTCCATATCCCCGGTTTGCAACAAGGAATAAGCCAAACGGAAACAATAAGCCTCCTGTTGTTCCGGACTTAGCATATCAATGTTCGATTCGTTAAACCAAAAGATAGCTTTCTGATACTCTCCCTGTCCGAAATGGGCGGAACCGATCAAGAAGTTCACCTCGTCCGCATGACGGGAAGCCGGGTACACATCCAGATAATCTTTCAATAACTCAACGGCATTGGGACGGCCTTGCTCATAAGCGGAATAAACCAACATATAATCGGCCTCTTGAATCAAGTCGACATCCGTGGAATGCTGTTTATACGCCTCCAGCTTATCGATACAACCTGAATAATTCTTCAAACTAAACAACTCCTTGCCTTCGACAAACAAACGGTTCGGCGCATCAAATTGATACGATCTCTGCCCGCTTGCCATGTGGCTGCCTACTACCAGACACAGCGGAATAAGTATTCTTTTCATCACTCATTTGCTTTTTAATACAAGCACTTACTTCAGTGCCTATTCGTTCTAATTCGCAAATATAAGTAATATGCGCCAAACAGAAGGCAAGTTCTATCAATATTTACCAAGATAGATCGGTACCGCCTTTCGGATAGAGTCTAAACCGAAGTCTTCCGGATTCACATCCTCCGGGTGAAGGATCACGATCTCGGCGGCATCATCTTCCGCATGCACGTTATTGAAATCATCTACCAAACACTCATAAAACATATCCAGCGTATGCACCTCAAAGCCGGAATACATATATAAATTAGGCAAGGAAAACAAATAACGGCAATTCTGAATATGCAACCCCGTCTCCTCCCTTACTTCCCGGCGAGCGGCCTCCTCCCCCGACTCAAACATATCGACGAAGCCACCGGGCAAATCCAATGTACCTTTAGCCGGCTCTTTTCCTCGGCGAACCAGTAACAACTCCCCCTTAGCGTTCTTTATGAAACAAGCGACAGCCGATGACGGGTTGAAATAATAAACAAAACCGCACGCCATACATTTTTTCGCTTTCTCGTTATGTTCCACGAAAGCTTTTGCCCCGCAAACCGGGCAAAACTGAAATTGATACAACGGATGTCTCATACTTTATGATTTATAATTCAATTAAAAACAACAAGCCGCACCTAAATATAGATGCGGCTTGCCTTATTTCGCAAATGTCTTTTCGTTATACGCAAAACCGGATTTAGACTTCCAAACCAGCGCTTTGGTCTCTTACTTCCCAACCCAAAGCACTTGCTCCTAATACGGCAGCGTCGCTCTCTTTCAATTGAGAGAATAATAATTTAGTCTTACCTGCGTAAACTTTCAACATATTTTTCTCCATTGAACGTTTAATCGGGTTCATGATCAAATCGCCAGCTTTCGTAAGACCGCCAAACAAAATGATAGCCTCCGGGCTAGAGAATGCTACGAAATCAGCGAAAGCCTCTCCTAACATAGAGCCGGTAGCCTCGAAAATCTCAAGAGCGATCTTATCATTCTTCATAGCTGCGTCGTATACGTCTTTTGAAGTGATTTCATCCGGATCCAAGTCGCGAAGAACACTCTCGTCCTTACGGATTTCCAGATATTCACGAGCCGTACGAGCCACACCGGTAGCTGAAGCATAAGCCTCCAGACATCCTTGGCGACCGCAACCGCACTGACGACCATTGTTACGACGCATGATAACGTGGCCCAACTCGCCGGCAAAACCGTCATGTCCGTATACCAAGTTACCACCGATTACGATACCGCTACCCACGCCAGTACCCAAAGTGATCACGATAAAATCTTTCATACCGCGAGCGGCTCCATAAGTCATCTCACCGATAGCGGCAGCGTTGGCGTCGTTTGTTAAAGCAACAGGAATACCATCGATCTGTTCGCTGATCAATTGAGCCAAAGGAATCTTACCTTTCCAAGGCAAGTTCGGAGCGAATTCGATACATCCGTTGAAAAAGTTTCCGTTCGGAGCACCTACACCCACACCTTTAATCTTATCCGGACCACCAGCCTGATCAATAACAGACTTCAGACCTTTAGCAAGTTCCGCTACATAGTCATTAACGTCTGCATATTTACCAGTCTTAATTGATCCACTATACAAGATTGTTCCTCTTGCGTCAACTACACCAAAAACAGTGTTGGTACCACCTATATCGATACCTACTACATAAGGCTTCTCCATGATTTTATATTTAGGATTAATAATGATTTTCCTCTTTCTGGGTAGCAAATATAAGAGGTTTAACACAAGTTGCAATACGATTTGAAGAAAATTTTACAGATTCCTGTCATTTTATCTTCTTTTTTCGAAAACTTATGTTAAGCAACATTGTTATATAATAATGGAGAATTATCGCAACGGTAATATCTCGATCCAATAGTCATCCGGATCATTAATAAAATACAATCCCATCTTGGTATTCTCGAAGCAAACCGCTCCCATTTCCTTGTGGTATTTACGTACCTCCTCATAATCGCCGGCTACCCGGAAACAAAGATGGCTCTCATTGTCGCCTAGCTCATAAGGTTCTTTCCGGTCACGCAGCCAAGTCAGCTCCATCAAGAAACCGGTTTGCTCATCCGTTAAATAAACCAATATAAAAGAACCGTCTTCCGCAACCTTTCGATGATGCTCTTTCAACCCCAACGCTTTGTTATAAAAAGCGATACTTTTCTCCAAATCCAATACGTTAATATTGAAATGGTCAAATCTGCCTTTAACTTCCATACCTAAATAAATTTATATGTTTTCTAAAACCTATACATTAATAATATATTATATATCGGTACCCTCACCCGGTACAGAAAGGACAACATACCGGCAACCTTTCGATTCGGCATACGGGGCAAAAGCCATGACCTCCGCCGGACGTTCCCAGAAATGCATCGGCACAAAGATACCGGTCTTTATCCGGTCGATGAATTGTTGGGCACCTCGCATAAAATCGGTCCCCAAGCGGGGATCTACCGGAAACATGACAACATCCATCGCCTGCGTATATTTCGCTATTATATCCAGTTCTTTCAGGTAATTCCCTTCCGCCTCCGCAACTTCCTGTGGAGTAGACTCATCTTTCCAATGCCAATTATTCAAGTCTCCGGCATGAAAAATCAGTTTACCTTGCGTCTCGATCAAAAAAGAGATACCGACATCGGTCGATCCGAACGCCCTAATCGTTAAATGCTCATCTTGGTACACATCTCCCTTCTTCATATAAAAAGCGTCCTCGGCTTTTGCCCGGCGGCGTTTCAAGATATCCTTGGAGAAAATATATTTGATATCGTCTTTCTCCTCTTTCCATTTCAACACGTCCGGATTAAAATGATCCGGATGGAAATGTGATGCCAATACGTACAACGTCCCCGGACGTTTTAATAGCTCCCCACGCACAAACCCCTTCGCCGGGTCCGGATTCGTATCTTTGAAATAATCGATCAAGATGGAGAAGCCTTCCGCCTCTACAACAAACCCGCTATGATAAATATACACCAGTCTCATCCTATTCTCTTTATTTGTTTATTAAAAAACACCGAAACCCTCCGGGTTGTTGACTTCATGCCGCAAATATACAAAACGGTCAGACATATCACATGCCTGACCGATACAGATTATTAACCTACGATTTATTTCCAATTCTCATTCTGGACTAAAACGCCTTCCATGGTCACGATTTGATCATTCGGGATCGGAAGAGTTACCCATTTAGCGTTATAAACGCAGTTGGCAAACTTTCCGAGATGCTTCTTCTCGTAAGTGATATAATTACTTATCTCATCGTACGCTATTCCCCAACGAGCTAAGTCGTACCAGCGATGACCTTCCATCGCCAACTCTAATTTACGCTCGAAACGTAAAGCGGCTAAAGCACCATCCTTGCTGTTGAATTGCGAATCCGGATACAAACCTACACGATAATTAGCCGCAGCGTTCGAATCCAACTTCCCATTCACTTTATCATCCAAGACATAAGATGTAGAAGTGGGCAACATCGTGGCAGCATCAACGCCCTTCACATACGAGTTTGCCGCACGGGCACGTACCTCATTTATATACTTCCCGGCCTCCTTATAATTTCCGTCGTGAATCAAGACTTCGGCATACCAAAGTAAAACATCCGCATAACGGATCAAATGGTAATTCTTGGCTGTAGAGCTCGTCTCCGTAGATACGCTCGTACCGCCTTTATCCGCTTTTTTCGGTTGCCGCTTCTTATTCATATAAGGACCACCATTCGCGATATCACGTACCCACCCATCCAAGATAGAAGGAACCGTCCAGTCCCAATAAGGGACATCAAAACGACCGGTACTGATATCCAGACGAGGATCGGTAAAAACCTCTAAATCCGTATGTGGAATATTATCTGTCAAGGTAGTCAACGCCGGTTTATCTTGATATGATTTATCCAGATACGGCAAACCATTCTCGTCTACGATATGTGAGTTTACCAACTCATAGGAAGGTTGATAGAAACCCCATCCGGATGTGCCCATACCTCCCGGAGGAGCCGTATGCCATGAACCTTCGATAGAGTTCGTGATTACCTGAGAACCAGAGATAGTCCGCTGTATATCGAACACGGACTCACCGCTCCAATCGGCACTACCTGCCGTAAACAAATCCTCATAAGTATCCGCTAGTTTGAATTTCGTGCCATTATTATCCTGCCCATTCGCGATAATAGCCTCCAATAAAGCCTTGGCATCCACCCAATGATCGGAAGAACCATTCGTACCGTTATAGGGTGAAGACTGATACAGCCTCAATTTTGCCAAAAAAGCGGCGGCGGCCCATTTATTGACACGTCCTTTATCGCTCGCCCAAATATCCGGCAGGTTATCATAAGCGAACTGTAAATCCTCGGCCACCTTATCCCATATGTAAATATAATTGCCAGACTCATCCACATTGGAAACTTTTGGGTTTACATCGCTAGCGAATTCCTCGCTTCCCACGTAAGGAATAGCGGCACCAAATAATTTCATTCCCTCAAAATGCCAGAATCCGCGGAAGAATCGGGCTTGGGCGATCGCTTCGGTATAAAAATCCTTTGATACGCCTTTTACGGAAGAAAGCTCGTCCTTGATCTTATCGATCATATTAATCACGTTGTTCGCACGATAGACACCTTCATAAACCACTTTCCATTTGGTATTCAAATATCCGTTGTCCGTAGTGATCGCATACGTTTCCAAGTTCGTAAAGTCAGACTGGTCCGTAAACGTAGACCCTTTATTCGCGCTTCCACCCAGTACATCGCCATAGGCATAATTTGTCAAAGGAGCCGCAAAATACTCCTGTGTAAGCATCGATGAATACATTCCTGTAATCGCATAATTTACGCCTTCCTGATTCAATAACTCTTCTTCACTGACCGCACCCACCGGCTTCACATCCAAGAAGTCAGAGCAAGAGGTCATCGCTCCTAATGAAGACGCCACTAACATTGAATATATAAATAGTCTTTTCATACTGTTTTTTTTAATCGTTATCAATATCCTTATCGAAAATCCTTTTAGAAAGAAATATTCACGCCTAAAATGAACTGGCGTGGCATACCATAAGAACCGTAGTCGATACCTTTCATCATATCGTTACTGCTATCTTCATTATTGCTACGAACCTCCGGATCCAAACCTGAATAGCCTGTTAATGTAAACACATTGGAAACCTGACCGTAAACACGAATCTTCTCAAATTTGATCTTATTCAAGATACTCTTTGGCAACGTATAACCGAGCGTCAATGTCTGCATACGCAAGTATGAACCGTCTTCTATATAAGTAGAATTGGATTCATTAGCCGCCTCCGTACCTTCATTAGATGTACCAGCCCATAATGGATAGATACCATCCGGGTTTGTAACGGGATCCCAAGAGTTTTCCAAGCGATCTTTAGAGAAGTTACTTTGTAATGCCCCGAAATGCGTATAATACTGATAATGTTTATACAAGTCGTTACCTACAGAGAAATAAAGGAATGTACTCAAATCAAAACCTTTCCAACCAACACTAAGGTTCACACCTCCCGTGAAGTCCGGATGCGGATTACCGATAATCGTACGGTCTTCCGCCCCAATCTTTCCATCTCCGTTCACGTCACGAATCTTATAACGACCTACCCATGATTGAGGATTCAAGCTGGCCTCGTCCGCCACGGCATACGGTAAAATCGTTTTTCCATCCGCGGTCTTATAGTTCAGCACATCTTGTTCACTCGTATAGATTCCGTCCACTTGATAACCGTAGAACATCGCTACCGGTTGCCCTACCGTGGTGATGTTTACCTTACTCAAACGCGTATTCGTAAATAGATCCGAAGAACCTAATTGGGTAACCTTATTCTTATAGGTTGAGATATTGGCGTTTACCGAGTAACTAAAATCACCGACTTTATCTCTCCAGCCCACACTGAAATCAAGACCTTTATTCTGCATATCGCCAATATTGATCTTTGGCTTAGTAGCGTTACCGGCCAAAGCGGACCAGTTAGCGTTCACCAACAAATCTGAAGTCTTCTTAATATAATAATCTATACTTCCGGTCAAACGATTATTCAACGCCGTTACGTCTAAACCGACGTTAAACATCTTGGTTGTTTCCCACTTAGCATTCACATCACCCAGATTTGAGATCGCATAGCCCGGAGACGCCCCTGAATCCGCACCTGTGATTCCATATAAATAATCATTTCCGGTCGCATATTGAAACGCATAATTATAGGCTCCGATATTAGAGTTACCGGTCGTTCCATAACCCGCACGCACCTTTAGATCATCCAACCACGTACGTGTCTTTTCCATAAAGACCTCATCCGACATACGCCAGCCTAAAGAAAGAGAAGGGAATGTACCCCAGCGGTTATCCTCGCCAAACCGGGAAGAAGCATCCCGGCGAACCGTTACAGTTGCCAAGTATTTACCTTTATAGGAATAATCGCCACGGAAGAACAAGCCGAACATCGTACTTTTATCAAACATTTTTCCTTCATTCTTCATATTGTCGGAAGAACCATTGTTTAATATCCATGTATTGGGATTATTCTCGAAGATATAATCATAGCGAATGGCTTTCATGCTTCGTCCCACACCAAATTTCATAGCTTCCGTACCGATCATAAATGTCACGTCATGATCTTCATTGAATTTCGTCTTATAAGTCGCCGTATTGGTCCACTGATAATCCAACCTCCAATTCGCGTTTTCCTCCAGATAATTTTGAGATTGCCCCTCTTTATTGGTAGCGATCGTCTTCTCACTCAACGCTTGGCTCCACATACCCATCAAACGAACGCTGAACTGCGTACGAAGACTCAGGCCTTTGATCGGTTTCAACTCGGCGAAAGCCGCACTTTGCAATCGCATGAAACGAGTCCAATCATCCTGTTGATTCATGGCTGTCTGATAAGCCGTATTCGCACGTCCACCTTCCGAGGCCTGTGATCCCGCATAATCGCCACCTACATTATAAACAGGTACCCATGGCTGGATCGTATATGTTTGGGCGAATACGCTCGCATCGCCTTGACGCCCTCGCTCACCGCCCATCTCCATTACGGCGATATTGGAATTCTGGCCTATCGTGAAATATTTATTCGCATTATAGGTAGAGTTGGCACGCAGTGAATAACGTTTAAAGAAAGAAGAGATAATCGTTCCTTCCCGATTAGTATAGCCTAAAGAAGCCGAGTAAGTTCCTTTCTCTCCACCTCCTAATAAAGAGATCTGATGATCCTGTACTTTACCCGTACGAGTCACCATATCATACCAATTCGTTCCTTTCTGGGCCTCCGCTTCCGAATATCCATCTTCCAACATCTGATAATAAGCGGAGCGTGACCACGAATTACTACCATCCGGTTTATAGGAAGCCACCCACGCATCGATACTACCAAACTGCGAGATTACTTGATCTTTTGATAAACCGGCCGGTTTAATCGCATAAGGCATCGTCAATTCATCTTTATCGTTCAACGATCCGAATTGAGGATGAGCGGTGGGTGTTTGTCCGCGATAATCCCGCACATTTCTCATACCTTGTGCTTGCCATTCCATCGCCTCCCATCCATTCAACAAATCATAACCACTATTCGCCATCTTCGCCACACCAAAGTAACCATCATAAGATACTCGTACCCGACCGCTTTTAGTTCCTTGCTTTGTCGTGATAATGATTACACCATTCGCTCCTTGCGCACCGTAGATCGCAGTAGCGGAAGCATCTTTCAAGACTTGCAAAGACTCGATATCATTCGGATTGACCGCATCGATATCCACATTCGAGACACCGTCCACAACAATCAATGGGTCCGAACCATTCAACGAGCCGACACCACGGATACGGATAGTCGTCTCACCACTAGGTCCACCCGAGTTCGAGATATACACACCGGAAGCCTTTCCTTGCAAGGCTTCTGAGAATGTCGCTACCGGAGTCTCCTTCAACTCTTCCGTAGATACGACAGCGACAGATCCCGTAATATCTTTCTTCGCTTGGGTACCATAGCCGACAACAACGACCTCATCCAAGGCTTGTGTGTCTTCCGCTAATTTTACTTTGATATTGTTCTGGCTATTCTTCAGAGAGATCTCTTGAGTTACATAGCCAATGTAAGATACCACCAATATGGCATTATCCGGTACACCATCAAGTATGACACGTCCGTCCATATCGGAAATATTTCCGATAGTTGTCCCTTTAACAAGGACATTTGCTCCAACAATTGGTCCTGCTTTGTCTGAAATAGTGCAAGTGACTCTACGTCCATCTTGTTGCAGGGCATTGCCCCTTACGTCTGGTGTTAAATCGCCTACTTCAGTGGCCATGACTGGACTTGCGCCACATAAGAATAAAGAGGCTCCTAGAAACACCTGTTTCCATAATACTACATTATTCATACAACATTAGATTTTAAGGTATAAATCAATAAAAAACACAATCTAACAGCAAAATGATCTTTCCATATACAACAACATTCTAGATTTCAGTAAATTTCTGAATACTTATGGTCTAAATGTTTTTTCATAAACGACTAGTCTAAACGATCGTTTCTATTAGTCGTTTGTAAAGGTCTGTTTTTTTTTCGACACGTGCAACTTTTTGTTGATTTTTTTTTATTTTATCTTATTGCTAATGGGAGAGATAACCCTTCATCGATCTAAAAAAAGCTTTTCTTTTTCAAATCATCATTTCCTCTTTTCAAAAATGCAAGATTTAAACGATCGTTTAGACTAGTCGTTTTTTTAGTATTATGAAAGATAGCAAGAAGCGGCTTTTATCATTAAATACATGATAATGAAGAAGCTACACAAATGAAGTTGAGAAGAAGAGAATGATGTTTGCCTATTTTGAGATGTAAACAGATGTAACATACCCTAGAGGTATGGCAGAGTAGTGAATTCATTTTGTTAAAAGTCTGTGTTTTTTATTTTATTATACCTTAAATTCTAAATTTGTATGAGAAATGTTGTATCATGGAAGCCATTAGTCTTAGGAGCTTCTTTTCTTCTGTACGGAGCCGGAACAGCTTTTGCTACAGAAACAGATTATTTGTATCCAACATCCAGTACAGGACTTATGAGCGTACAGCAAGATGGACGACAAGTTAACTGTACCATCGTAGACAAATCTGGCCCTATCCTCGGAGCTAATGTAGTCGTAAAAGGGACTACTATCGGAAACATCTCGGACATGGACGGTCGTGCTATAATCGACAATGTGCCCGCAAACGCAGTCTTAGTAGTATCTTATATTGGATACGTAACTCAAGAAGTGCATCTTAAAGGAAACCAAACCTCTGTCAAAATTACGTTAGTGGAAGATTCCCAAGCCTTGGACGAGGTAGTCGTAACGGGTTATAGTACCCAAGCAAAGAAAGACATCACCGGATCTGTGGCCGTAGTCGCTACGGACGACTTGAAAGAGACGCCGGTATCCAACTTCGCCGAGGCCTTGCAAGGCAAGGCAGCCGGTGTATTCGTACAGGCTGGTGGCGGTCCGTTGGGTGAGACTACGATCCGTATCCGTGGTGTAGGCTCCGTGAATGGTTCCGACCCGTTAGTGATCGTGGATGGTGTATCCGGTGTAGATATCGATGCTGTGAACCCGAACGATATCGAGTCCATGCAGATCTTGAAGGATGCCGCCGCCGCCGCCATCTATGGAGCGAAAGGAGCGAATGGCGTTATCATCATCACCACCAAACAAGGAAAGAAAGATGACCGTGTAAAGGTTTCTTACAACGGTTATTTCGGTGTGGCCAAGATGGCTAATAACGGTTATGATCTATTGGACGCATGGGAAGCGATGGAATTCCAAGAAGAAGGTCAGCGTAACTTGTTGAAATATCGCGGTTTGACCACGACTCACGCACAGTTCGGCTCAATCGGAGCAGATGGTTCAGGCCATTTAACAATGCCTTACGCACTGAAACCTGCTGGTTATAGTAAGGATCAAGTCATTCAAGAGTTTGGTTCAATCGACGCATGGATAAAATCCTATAAGGATGACGGAACAAACACATGGTCTCGTTCCGCTTACTACCAAATGCTGGAGGATGGTTATTCAGAAGAAGAAGCTCGTAAAGGTACAAACTGGTACGACGAGGTAGTACAGACCGGTAAGGTGCAGAACCACGAGATCTCAGTAACAGGTGGTGGCGAGAAGGCTACCTACTCGGTAGGTTTAGGCTACATGAACCGTGAGGGTACGATCAAGGAGTCTTGGTTCCGCCGTTATTCTTTGCGTGCAAATACCAACTTCTTCGTAAACAAGTGGTTCAACATCGGACAAAATACGAATCTCGCCGTAATAGAGAACTCCGGTGAGCGGGGGCGCCAAGGTGACGACAACACATTCGGTAAGACTTTCTCCATCCAGCCGTGGGTACCTATTTATACGGTAGGTGGAGACTATGCGGGATCCGTGAACAATGAGGGTGGACGTGCGGAAAGTGCCGTGATGTCTGTTAACCACGGTAAGGATAACCGCCGTCGTTTCTTGCGTGCGCAATCCGCTATCTATGCGGAGATCAAACCATTGGAAAGCATTGGCGAGGACTTGACGATCCGTACGCAGTTCAGCGCCCGCTTAAGTGGTGCTTGGGACTTTTGGATGAACAAGCGTACTATCATGACCAACAAGGAGGGACGTAACAACAACGAGTTCTACGAGAACGCCAGTTATTGGTTAGGCTACCAATGGACGAATACGGCCACTTATAAAAAGACAATCAACGAAGACCACTCAATCGGCGTAGTATTAGGAACAGAAGCTATCCGCGAGGGTTTAGGCCGCGTGATACAGGCCGGCCGTATTGATTACCAGTTCGAGGATGACCCGAACACATGGAAAATCGACAACGGTTCTGCCGCCAACTTACGTAACAGTGGTTACATGCACTCACCCAGCACCATGTTTGGTATCTTCGGACGTGCTGATTACGCTTACCAAGGCAAATACTTGGCTACCGTGACCGTTCGTCGAGACGCATCCTCTCGATTCTCCGAGAAAAACCGTTGGGGTACATTCCCTTCCGTATCTTTGGGATGGCGTATGTCAGACGAGAATTTCATGGAAAAGACTCGTACATGGTTAGACGACTTCAAGTTGCGCGCCGGTTACGGTACGACGGGTAACTCTAATATCGGAGCATACAACTGGGCATTCCGCTACGGTACAGGTAACACGTGGCTCTATAGCATCACCGGTAGTGATACGGACGTAATGACAGGATACGGTGTTACGGCCTTAGGTGATATCGATGCGAAGTGGGAAACTTCTAAGATGGTGAACGTAGGTTTCGATGCGACAGTCTTCGACCAACGCTTAGGCATCAACTTCGACTGGTACCTGAAGAAGACCTCCGATATGTTGATCGACGCAAACTGGTCTGCTTTGGCTGGTGACGCAGACAAGCCTAAAGTAAATATCGGCGACATGGAGAACAAGGGTGTTGACTTGAATTTGACATGGCGCGACAAGGTTGGCGAGGTAGATTACTCGATTGGCGTGAACCTTTCTCACTATAAGAACAAATTGACAGAGATCGGTACGGAAGCCGGTATCTTCGAAGGTACTCGTATCTCCAACATGAATGTCATGATGAAGGGTCATGCGGTTGGTATGTTCCACGGTTATCAAGTGGATGGTATCTACAAGAGCGAGGATGAGGTTCGCAACTATAAGAATGATGCTGGAGGCGCTGTATTACCATACGGTACGGCAGACGCCGCTTCGTTAAATCCGTCTCAATACGTAGGTCAATTCAAGGTGAAAGATGTGAACAACGATGGTAAGATCGACGCAAGTGACCGTACATTCATCGGTAACCCGCATCCGGACTTGACTGGTGGTGTTAACTTAAGCGTAGGCTGGAAAGGTTTCGACTTGAGCACTTACTTATACTTCTCCGTAGGTAATGACATCTTTGCCATGTATAAATACTATACACACTACGGTTCTTTGCAATCTGCTTATTCAAAAGATCGTCGCGACAACTCTTGGAGCCCGGAGAATCCAAACGGAATCTACCCGATGTGGGCAACCGCTACAGGAGAAAGTACGATTGCGGCCAACGAATCTAATTCCAGCTACATAGAGGATGGTTCCTTCTTGCGTATGCAAACATTAACGTTGGGTTATACCTTGCCGAAAGCATGGATGAACAAGATCAAATTCGACAAGATCCGTATCTATGGTCAGATCTCTAACGTATTCACATTGACCGGTTATTCCGGATTGGATCCTCAGGTTCGTACGGATGATGGTTCCGGTAATTCTAAAGACCGTAACATGGGTACAGACTATGGTTCATACGGTATGCCACGTCAATTTATCCTTGGAGTTAATGTTACGTTCTAAAACTAGGAATGAAAATCTGATTATATTAACAATTAAGTAGAACAATAATGAAAAAAATATTTATATATTCCGCAATGGCGGCAGTTCTAGCCTTAGGAAATACGTCTTGTTCGGATTTTCTAGAGGTCAAACCCGCTGGTTCAGTAAGTGAGCAAGATTTCGTGTCAGCGAAAGGGGTAGAGCAATTGGTGACAGGTATGTATGCAAAAATGCACGACAACTCCTATTTCGAGGCAACATTGAGTAACTATGTATATGGCGACGTGATGGGCGGTAGTGCCAATAAGGGCTCCACGTATCAAGACCAACCGGACTTCACAAGTTTGGAGACCTATACGTTTACCACAGACAACGGTTACCTAAACGTGAAATGGAAAAAATGCTATAACGGTGTTTTCGTGGCAAACAACGTGATCAAGTTGGCAGACATGGCCAAAGAAGAAATGTCAACGGTCAATGGAGAGGCGAAAGACAACTATACGGAAACGATCGCACAGGCACGCTTCTTCCGTGCTTTCTGGCATTTCGAGGTTGTAAAATTATTTGGAGCCGCTGTTCCTTACGTGGACGATCTGGCTATGCAAGAGAACGTAAACCCGCAGGTTTCTAATGTAGACGAGAGTGGTAACTACATTTATATTTGGGATAAGATCATCGATGACTTACAATTTGCGTACGACAATCTTCCAGATCGCTGGACTACCGACAAGGGGCGTATAAACAAATGGGCCGCAGGTGCCTTATTGGCAAAAGTAAAAATGTATCAATCTTCTCCATACGATGGAAAGAACGGCTCACAAAACCGTTGGACTGAGGTCAAGAGCCTTTTGGAGGAAGTCATGGCGAACGGTAAAGACAATAACGGCACAAAATACAAATTGGCTGACACATATGAGGAGCTTCACATCGCAGGTGAAGCCGATTGGACTGGCGAGTCTGTATTTGATATCCAAATGGCAATCACTGGTACTGTGGAAGAAACTTCCAGTATCAACGGACCATGGCACATCGGTTTTAACGGTGCGTTAGGTACAGGAGGTTGGGGATTCTATCAGCCCTCCAACGATTTGGTAAACTCACATATCGTTGACGCAAACGGTCTGCCGATGATGGATGGTCAGTATAAAAACAGCCCTGCGCTTACGACGCTAGACGCAAACAACATTCCTCATACGGATCTAACGGTTTACACCGACCCGCGTCTGGATGTTTCAACCGGACGTTTCAATACTCCGTTCTGGGATTGGACAGTTCCTTCATCTTTGGATGGTTGGGTACGTGATTATAGTAATGGTGGCTTGTACCTGAACAAGAAGAACATCCCGCGTAAGGCAGACAAGGGTAGCTTGTCTATCGTAACAGTAACGAACTCTTCTGCGAAGAACTTCCACCTGATCCGTTATGCAGACGTATTACTATGGTACGCCGAGGCATTGATTGAAACAGGCAACCATAAGGAGGCTGGTAAATATATCAATCAAGTCCGTGCCCGTGCCGCCAACGGATATGTAAAGGCTGCCGATCCGAATAATGGTATGGCAGAGACTACATCCTCATACGTATTAGAGGACAAGGTAAACGGAAAGACTTTATCGAATGCCGCGGCAAACTACCGTATCGGCTTATATCCCGATTCTCAATTCGCTTCCAAAGCATCTGCGACGCAAGCGTTACGTTGGGAACGTAAGATTGAGATGGCTCTTGAAGGTCACCGCTGGTATGATTTGGCTCGCTGGGGTATCATCGCCGATGAGTTGAACAGCTACGCTTCTTTTGAAAAGAAATTCTTACTGAAATATGCGAATAGCGTTTATAACGCAAAATGGTGCGTATTGCCTATTCCATTGAATGAGATTCAAAAGATGGACGGTCTCTTGGTTCAAAATGAAAATTGGAAATAAACAAGTGGGTTAACATTAATATCGGGTAACCAGGCATGTGATATGTGTGGTTACCCCCTCACAAAAGCGAAAAGCGAATGCTTATTCGCTTTTTTCATTTTAAATATATATCTTTGTTTGACTTTAAATCATAATGAAACGTATACTCTAGCCATGAGATATAAACAAATACTCTTCGGTTTGATACTGTTTGCCATATTAGGGGTTTTCTTGCAAATAACCAGCAAGTTTCATTTCTTTTATATCGAGCAGCTTCAACTATTCCAATTTTCCGGAGACTATCTTGCGGATAAAATCAGTTATCCGGGAGGTTTATCTTCGGTCATCGGGGAATTTTTGACACAATTTTTTATCACCCCTTATCTCGGTCCCTTTATCTTTGCCGCATTGCTCACTGGCATAGGGCTTACCATGAGGGCTGTCGTAAGACAAATCACCCCGGAAAAAGAGTTGTATCTGATTTACTTACTCCCCGTCTTATCCTTATTATTGGCTCAATACGATTTCAATTACTTACTACAAGGAACAGTGGCCTTTTTAATTTGCCTACTTTGTTTGAATGGGTGGATACGGATCAATAACTTTCGATTCCGATTATTTACGGCCCTACTTATCACACCTCTACTTTTCTGGATAGGAGGGCCTATAGCCGGATTATTCACGGTCTGCGCATTCATCAAGGAATTATTCGGCCAATTCAAACAAGGAGTTGTCTTCTTGGTGATCCCCATCGAGTTTACACTCATAGCGACCAGTTGCGTATGGGCGACAGTCATCACCGATTATCATTTCGCGTTCCTACCGGATGCCTATTATCATCCGATCTTACAAGCTCCGAATGTCATATATTTTTCCTGGGTCAGTTTGCCGCTTTCGCTGATCTTCGCATTTACATGGCCTAAAGGCACTTCGAAAAAGAGAGATTGGATAGAGATCTCCGTACAACTTATCATAATTCTCGCACTTTGCAGGTTCGGGATACCAAGATATAATGATCAAAAATCTTATCAACTAAAGGAACTAGATTATTATGCCCGAAACGGACAATGGGATCAAATCATCCGGAACTGCCAAGGTCCGATCAAGAATTACTTATACTTGACTTACCTAAACAACGCCCTTGCTGAGAAAGGCGAGTTAGGAAACCGGATGTTTGCGTTCGATCAACACGGGCCTCAAGGATTATTAGCCTCTTGGAATAAGACTTCTTCCGTATCGACCTTACTTAGCGACGCCTATTTTACGCTTGGAGAAATCGCCTTATCGCAAGAGATGGCATTTGAAGGATATGTCACCGTGATTGGGGCCGGTAATCCCCGGAACCTACAACGTCTAGTCCAAACCAACTTGATTTACGGTACATATCCAATCGCTGAGAAGTACATCGATATATTAGAGAAGACTTACGCTTATCACGACTGGGCAAAACGACATAGGGAATTTCTATATAATGATAAAGCCATAGAAGAAGATCCGGTACTGGGGATTAAACGAAAAGGACTTCCCCTTCGTAACAACCTTTCCGGTGTAAACGGGTTAGAACATGATTTATTGATCCGGGCAGAACAAAACCCGGAGAATCAGATTCCCATCCAATTTGTCGGAGCCATCTATCTTTTATCCAAGGATATGAAATCTTTCCAGACATTCATTGAGAAATATTACGGTACATCTACACTTCCTTCCCTTCCGACGAGTTTCCAAGAAGCGGTTATTTTACTAGCCGAGAAAGACTCGGATTATTGGAGACGGTTCAACGTGTCCGAAAATGTCATCCGGAAATTCACAGGTTACAGGAATCTTGTATTGCAGAACCGGAATAACCCACAGCTACCCCAATTGATAAAAAACTCTTTTGGAGACACCTATTGGTCTTATTACCTTCTTAAATGATTCATTGCCATGAAAAAGCACTATCTATATATTATATGTGTATGTTTTATCGTACTGGGGATATTTTCATGTTCAGACACGGTTCCGGTAAGCAAGGAAACCTCTGAGAAACCGATATTATACCCAGATTACGCAGATGTAACGATACCGAATAATATCGCTCCCCTGAATTTTAAAATACAGAATGCACATACGGAAGCGTTCGCTGTTTTCTGTTTTGAGGAAGTGAAGTTGCAGGTGAAAGAAAAAAAGGGGCAATTCCATATTCCTGCCGCCAACTGGAAAAAGCTACTTAGGAAAGCGACAGGCAAAACGATACAAGTAAAACTTTATGCTAAGGATAAGGAATGGCTGAGCTATCCGGAATTCTCGTTGTTTATCGCACAGGAACCTATGGATTCCTATCTAGCCTACCGTCTGATAGAGCCCGGATATGAACTTTGGAACCAGATGGGTATTTACCAACGGAGCCTGGAAACCTACGAACAAAGTCCCATTATGGAAAATAAACACAGTGGACAAAATTGCATGAATTGCCATTCATTTTGTATGCAAAACCCCAACAAGATGTTATTCCACATGAGAGATAAATACGCCGGGACTTATTTGATAGACGGAGATAAAATAGAGAAATTAAATACGAAAACGGAGCAAACGATTTCCCCCTTGGTTTATCCCTCTTGGCATCCTTCCGGGAAATACGTTGCATTCTCGGTAAACCAAACGAGCCAGAGCTTTCATTCCAATGACAAAAACAGGGTCGAGGTTTTCGATAGCCAATCGGATGTAGTGGTGTACGATACCGAGAAACATGAGATCATCAGTACTCCCGCCATTCGTACGAAAGAGGCTTTTGAGACATTCCCTACCTTTTCCCCCGACGGAAGAACGCTTTATTTCTGTACCGCCGAGGCACGTTCGATGCCCCACGAGTATTCGGAGGTAAAGTATAATCTTTGCTCCATAGCGTTTGATCCGGTAACAAGGAGTTTCGCATCAGAGATAGACACATTATATAATGTACGAGAGAATGGGAAAAGTGTCTCTTTTCCCCGTGTCTCTCCCGACGGGAAATTCTTGTTATTCACCTTATCGGGCTACGGGAACTTCTCTATCTGGCATAAAGACGCTGATTTATATATTCTGGATATCGAGAGTGGTTTTTTCCATCCCTTACGAAACGCGAACAGCACAGACACGGAGAGTTATCATTCATGGAGTAGCAACAGCCGGTGGATCGTTTTCAGCAGCCGAAGAATTGACGGATTATATACCCGACCTTATTTCGCCTATATCGACGAGAGCGGAAATGCCTCCAAACCGTTCCTATTACCACAGAAAGATACGGATTTCTATCATCGGTTCATGAAATCATATAACATACCCGAGTTTATCACAGGAAAAGTATCATCTAATATACGGAAAATCAGTAAACTTGCCAAAGGAAGTAAGGGGATTGACGTTACTTATCATAAATAAATCGAATCTGGGAAACATACATAAAGTAAAAAGAACATGAATAACTTAAGCAAAAAGATCACACCTATTCTTCTGCTCTTATTATGCACCAGCCTTCTAGGGTTACATTTACAAACCACTCAAGAAGCAACCTTCTTTTACCGGGAACAACAGCAGATTTTCCTGTTCGATACCGAATATGTATTGAATATACTTAAGACAATTGGAGGATTGGCTACGATTTGCTCCCAATTTATTATACAGTTTTTCAAGGTGCCGCTGATCGGATCGCTGGTGACCGCCTTGATCGGTGGAATCTCCGGTTGGTTATTCTGGTTGACCTTACGAAAGATACATCCGGCATTGTATCTTCTGCCCTTGGCCTTTCTCCCCATCTTATTCCAATATCTTTACCTAATGAAAGATAGCTATCATTATGAAGGGCTGATAGCCATGTTATTTTGGTCATTGGCGCTTAACGTATATAGTTACAGCGCACGAAAATTTAATTGGACGTACCGTACCTTAATTGGTTGCTTGCTGGCGACCGGATTGTTTTACACGATGGGATCTGTAGCTATATTATTCGTCCTTAGCAGCTTACTATTTGATGTATTACAAAAAAGCGAACGCTGGTACGCAAGCTTCATCCCGTTGATCCTGCTGCTTATCGTAGGTTCTCTATGCGTTCTAGGGGGCAGTAAACCCGATTATGACTATGTATTTTGGATGAAAGATTACGTAGAGTATTTCGTTGAGCTGGAACCATTCTACGGCTTCTCTTGGCAAGTAGCGCTACTCGTTATGCTTCTATTCTTCCTATCACGTTACTTAGATCACATAAAAAACTATTTAAAAGCTTTAGTAGCCGTAGCATTACTTGCCTTATCCGGTATGTATTATACGCAAACAGCTCTTCAACAGAGGAATAAAGATTTCTATACGTTGATGCAAATGTTTCATTACATAGATACCGAGCAATGGGACGCCATAATCTCGTCCGCCGATCTGAACTATAATAACTATTTACACCTGAATTGCTTAAACCTTGCCTTATCGCATAAGGGGGTCATGCAGACTGATTTATTCAAATACCCGCAAAGCGGAATACAATCTTTGGTCTCAAAGTACCAAGCGCATATAGAGGAAAGTTTCCTGTTCAGCCAGATATACTACCATGTAGGAATCACGTCCTTGGCATACAATTTCGCTTTTGGTACCTCGGTAGGAATTACATACGGCAGTCCCGTCATGACTAAATTATTAATAAAATCCCATTTGATATACGGACAGTATCCCGCGGCCGAGAAGTTTATATCCTTATTGGAAAAGACATGGGCCTATCACGAATGGGCCTCCTCGCAACGAAAGTTCTTATATAATGACCAAGCGGTGGAGAGTGACCCGGAATTAGGTACAAAAAGAAAAAGCCTATCCAGCGACAAAGACCTTTTCGCCAATATAATCGGATTGTTTGATAACCTGATGATTATATTGGAAGAGAATCCCCTGAATAAAGCCGCATTGGATTATACGATCGGTACGTTATTATTATCGAAAGACCTGCTCGCTATAAAAACGTTTGTTGAAAGATTCAGTAGGACGGAAGTACTCCCCGCATTACCCGAACCCTTGCAACAAGCCGTGATCTCTTATGCGGAGCATGATCCGGAATATTGCCGCAAGTATGGGGTAACCGATAAAGTCCTGTCCGAGTTCTCGATATTCAAGCAACGTGTATTGGGACTAAGGCATGCCCGACAAAATGTAGCGACTGGAATAGCCGACTATCAACCTACTTTCTGGTACTATTTGATACTCTCTAAATAAAACACATATGGAAAGACAGACTTACACAAATACAAACCGATATCTTTTCCTTTTTCTCATCGCCTTGATGGTTTCATGCTCCAAAAGCGACGTACAGATCGCCAAGAGTCTAAACAAGGAAATCGCCATTTATCCGGATTACAAGGATGTGACCATCCCTGTGAACATCGCCCCGCTCAATTTCTCTATCGCCGATAGCAGTGAGCACTGCCTTATCATTAAAGGGGAAAAGACTCAACTCCAAGTCTATAGCGATGAGGGGCTCTTTGAGATCCCACAAAAGAGATGGAAAGCCTTATTGAAAGAGAATGCCGGAAACCAAATAGAATTGACCATCGCTAAACGCATACAGGGCGAATGGAACGCCTATACGCCTTTTCATATGGACATCGTTAATGATTCCATTGATAAATATATAGCCTATCGGTTATTAGCCTTGAGCAATGATATGTGGAACAGGATGGGTATCTATCAACGAAACTTGGAAAATTATGACCAAAGCGTGATTTATGAGAATAGCCTAACCGACTATAACTGCGTAAACTGCCACACGTTTTCCTCCGGGAACCCGGATAAAATGATTTTCCATATGCGAGGCAAACACGCCGGTTCCGTACTGATTGATGGAAAGAAAATCACCAAGCTAAATACAAAGACTCCCGAGACCGTCTCAAACTTTGTCTACATGTATTGGCATCCGAATGGTAACTATCTGGCGGCCACCGTATGCGATACCTACCAAAACTTCTTCATCAATAATCCCAATACGCTGGAAGTATTGGATCATAACTCCGATATCGTGATCTACGACGTGAAGAAGAACGAGGTATTCTCTTGCGAAGCGTTAAATTCCAAAGACGCATGGCAAATATTCCCAGCGTTCTCTCCCGACGGGAAGAGCCTCTATTTCAGTTCGACCGCCGCCGTAGATTCTATTTCTAAGAATTTCAGACAAATGACCTACAGCCTATGCCGTGTCGACTTTGACCCGGAAACCCGCACTCTAGGCCAGCAAGTAGATACTTTATACAATGGCCGGGCCAACCACAAAAGCGTATCCTTCCCTAGAATCTCACCGGATGGTAAATATCTGGCTTTTACCCTACAGGAATATGGCGGTTTCGGGGTTTGGCATAAAGACGCCGAATTATATATGATCCGCCTATCCGACGGAAAGACGTACCCGCTAACCGAGGCGAACAGCGCCGAAGGAGAAAGCTACCATTCATGGAGCCACAACAATCGTTGGCTGGTATTTAGCAGTCGCAGGTTGGATGGATTATACACACGCCCGTTCTTTAGCTATATCGATGATAAAGGCACGGCCCATAAACCATTCCTCCTGCCACAAAGAAATCCCGTAAAATATTATAAAGACTTGTTGTGGACTTACAACCTCCCGGAGTTTATACAAGAAAAGGTCCAAGTAGACACTCATGCCGTGATGGAAACAATGAGAAATACAAAAGGAATCCATGTAAAATAAGAACAATAGCTAGGGTGGGTGAAAGGAGATAAGGATGTCTGTTTGGTTAAATCTACCCACCCTTAGCTATTGATCTGTTTGCTCACTCTTTTATCTTCACCGAGAATAGAAATAGAGCGTTTCAAATCAACGCCCATATTTCCATTTGTCGTATTCATAAAATAAGTACAAACTTTCGGCAATCAGATTTCACTCTTTAGTGAAACAAACATATGTAATCTGCGTTTATAGATTATCAAATGTCTCTTTAAAAACTTGAGACAAAAATAAACTATTTTGATAGAAAAATAGGTCTGCAAATATTCACATTTTATTCACAACACACACCAAAACGTTCATTTATCCTAGGAAGCATCACAATTTAACATTTAACCGCTCCATCATCACTCCGGTCTTCTCCCTTGCCTCCGTCACATCCAAACCACGAGCCAGCAAGACGGCCATACGGCGATGTCCATGAACTTCCGGTTTTCCAAAGAAACGCATCTGCGTATCGGGTTGTTCCAAGACCTTATCCAGATTCCCCAAAGACAACCGGTCACTGTCCCCTTCCACTACGACGGCACGGGAAGCTCCCGCTCCATGAAATGCGATATTAGGGATCGGCAAGCCAAGCACCGCACGGGCGTGCAAAGCGAATTGAGACAAATCTTGCGTAATCATCGTCACCATTCCGGTATCGTGCGGACGGGGGGAAACCTCGCTGAATATGACATCGTCTCCTTTAATGAATAATTCCACGCCGAAAATACCACGTCCGCCTAAAGCCTCGGTGATCTTACCGGCGATCTCACGGGCTTTCGCTTTAGCGGCAAGGCTCATGGCTTGCGGTTGCCAAGACTCCCGGTAATCACCATCCACCTGAACATGTCCTACGGGTTCCAAGTAAGACGTTCCTCCGATATGCCGAACCGTCAGCTGGGTAATCTCATAGTCGAAATCCACGAAACCTTCCACGATCACCTTACCCGCTCCAGCACGTCCGCCTTCTTGGGCGTACTGCCAAGCACGATCGATATCCTTTTCCTCACGAACCACGCTCTGTCCGTGTCCGCTCGAGCTCATGATCGGCTTCACCACGCAAGGCATACCGATTACCTTCACCGCTTCTTTGAATTCCTCCTCGGTCTCGGCGAAACGATACGGCGAGGTAGGCAAGCCCAGTTCCTCGGCCGCCAAGCGGCGGATTCCCTCACGGTTCATCGTCAGCCAAGTGGCACGGGCGGTAGGAATCACATGGTATCCCTCTTCCTCCAGTTCCATCAAGGTACGGGTAGCGATCGCTTCCACCTCCGGCACGATATAATCCGGTTTCTCTTTCTCGATGATCTCCCGCAAGGCATCGCCATCCAGCATGGAGACCACATAGGAACGATGCGCCACCTGCATGGCCGGAGCGTCCGGATACTTATCCAAGGCGATTACCTCCACGCCATAACGCTGCAACTCTATTACAAACTCTTTCCCCAATTCGCCCGAGCCACAAAGCACGACTTTAGTTGCCGTAGCCGATTTGGGCGTACCAATTGTTACCATAAATCTTTCTGCTATTTGAATTTCGCCGCAAAGGTAAGGGTTTAGATAAAGATAGCCTAGGGCTTTTTTCTTTATCTATTAAGTGGAAGAAGCAGAGAGATTCATTATCTATCAGTTGTTGGACGATCATGCACCAACTGTTGGATGATCGTCTACCAATTGGTGCATGATCGTCCAACGGATGGTAGAAGATGTATACATATAGTACCGGCACGTAAAGTTACCGCACGTACAAGTTAATAGATATAGATGGTAGAGCTAAACCTTTTCGATCAAAACCTTTTGTTAATATTACATAATTATAAGTACCTTGCGATACAAGGTATCTTAGTAAAGCATATATTTGTAACCAAATGATAAAAGTGTTCACCAACAGTGTAACTTATTTAGCAAACTGTACGTCTAATATATTAAAGTAACTACATAATATGATGATTCAACTGAGAGGAATAAACAAAACGTACTTTAATGGAGCCCCACTGCACGTTTTGAAAGGTATCGACCTAGATATAGAGAAGGGAGAGATGGTATCCATCATGGGAGCCTCCGGTTCCGGTAAGTCAACCTTATTGAATATCTTAGGGATATTAGATACGTACGACACGGGCACCTATCAATTAAACGGGCAGTTGATTCAGAATCTCAGCGAAAGTCGTGCCGCCGAGCTCCGGAACCGAATGATCGGCTTCATTTTTCAATCTTTTAACTTAATCTCATTCAAGAACGCCATGGAGAACGTCGCCCTCCCACTCTATTATCAAGGGGTCAGCCGGAAAAAGAGGAATGCCATGGCACTGGAATACTTGGACATGGTGGGATTGAAAGATTGGGCGGAGCATATGCCGAATGAGATGTCCGGTGGACAGAAGCAACGGGTAGCGATCGCCCGGGCCTTGATCGCGAAACCCCAAGTCATATTGGCCGACGAGCCGACCGGAGCGTTGGATAGCAAAACGACCGTGGAGGTAATGGAACTACTACGCAAGGTAAACCTAGAAGGGATGACCATGGTGATCGTTACCCACGAACCCTCCGTAGCGGAGGCTACAGACCGGATTATCCGGGTAAAGGACGGGTTGATTGAACGTATTGAAAAAGAAGAGAATCATGTTTGACTTTGATAATTTCAGGGAAATATGGAGCACCATCAAAAAGAATAAGCTCCGTACCTTCTTGACCGGCTTCTCGGTCTCATGGGGTATTTTCATGTTGATCGTGTTACTGGGGGCGGGAAACGGGTTGCGCAATGGCATCATGTACAACTTCAGGAATATGTCTACCAACCGGGTCGAGGTATGGACACGATATACCACCAAGCCTTGGAAAGGTATGCAATCCAACCGCAGCATCAGTTTCAAGGAAGAGGACCTAGGCGCCTTGAAGAGAGACTTCAAGGAGGTGGATCTTTGCTCGGCTACGATCTCCCACAATGACACGATCACTTACAACGAGGAATATGTGACGGGACAAACCAATGGCGTATATCCGGATCATGCCCCGATCAATTACGTGAATGTAGAGACGCATAACGGCCGCTTCATCAATGAGCAGGACATGAGGGACCGAAGAAAAGTAATCGTGATCAGTCCCCGTATGGCGGAGGTTTTGTTTCGTGACGAGAAGCCGCTGGGTAAATACGTGAAATGCGGGAATATGATGTATCAAGTAGTCGGCGTGTACAACGATGATGACAAAAGCAATAACGCTCCCGCTTACATCCCATTCTCCGTAGCCCAATTGCTATATAATAAAGGATACGGCTTCGGATCGCTAACGTTTACCTTGAAAGGGGTGACTACCGAAGAGGAGAATGAGGCTTTCGAGGAAAGTTTCCGGGAATGGATGGCACGCCGCCACCAATTCGACCCGACAGACAAGAACGCTATCGGTATGTGGAACATGGCGAATGAGTTCTTGATGTGGAATAATATAATGAACGGGATTACCTTGTTTATCTGGATTATCGGTATCGGAACGTTGATGGCAGGAATCGTGGGAGTTAGCAATATCATGCTGATCACCGTACGGGAACGGACCCGGGAGTTCGGCATACGCAAGGCATTGGGAGCTAAACCCGGCTCGATCTTGGCATTAGTAATCGCCGAGTCCATCCTCGTAACAGCCGTCTTCGGCTATGTCGGGATGATCATGGGGATCGGGCTCACGGAGCTAATCAATCACGCGATGGAAATGGCCCAAGCCGGAGCCCAGTCCGGTGGGAATATCGGAGAAGACACGACGGTCTTCCGTAACCCGACCGTCAATCTGGCGATAGCTAGCTCCGCTACGGTCTTGATCATCGCGGCCGGTGTATTGGCGGGTTATTTCCCGGCACGCAAGGCGGTGAAAGTCACGGCTATCGAAGCCATGAGAACGGAATAATCATAAAAAAGAAAAGAACCATGTTTGACATAGACAGATGGGTAGAGATATGGGTGACGATCACCCGAAACAAGACACGCAGCTTGTTGACCTGCTTCGGCGTATTCTGGGGAATCTTGATGTTGGTGATTCTATTGGGAGCCGGAAACGGGATGAAGAACGCTATGTTCTCGAATATCAACGGATTCGCCACGAACTCCGCCTTCTTTTTCTCCGACCGGACCAGCGAGTCGTACAAAGGCTTTAACAAGGGGCGTCAATGGGACATGCGAAACCGGGACGTGGAGAGCATCCGAAAACAGGTGAAGGACATCGAGGCCGTCTCCCCCATCATCTGGGGAAATCGCTCGGACAAGAATATCGTTTTCGGCCAATTAAGTGGTACTTATAACGTAAAAGGCGTGCAGCCCGATTATTTCAAGATCGAGACCCAGCAGCTTTATTACGGACGGTTACTAAACGAGATCGACGAGATCGAGAAACGTAAGGTTTGCTTGATCGGCGCTAAGGTGAACGAGGTATTGTTCAAGGGAAGTGATCCCTGCGGGAAATATATCCGGGTAAACGGGATTTACTACCAAGTGGTAGGCGTCACGAAGCAACGAGCCTCTAGCGTCAATATCGGCGGACGGGCCGAGGAAAGCGTATTCCTCCCTTTCAGTACCATGCAACAGACGCTGAACCAAGGGGATATCATTCACTTCTTGTGCGTGAGCGCCAAACCCGGCTATAAGATCGATCCGGTGATCACACAGATCAAGGATATCGTAAAGAGCCAGAACCAGATCTCTCCTACCGACCCGCAGGCCGTGACGGTGATCAACTTGGCGGCTCAGTTCGAGACCTTCAATATGCTATTTATCGGTATCGATATCTTGATCTGGCTCGTGGGTATGGGTACGTTATTGGCGGGTATTATCGGTGTAAGTAATATCATGATGGTAACGGTCAAGGAGCGTACCCGGGAAATCGGCGTACGCAGGGCCTTGGGAGCGAAGCCTTGGAATATTATCTCGCAGATCATGAGCGAAAGTCTGCTACTTACGGCCTTAGCGGGTTTGTTGGGGTTAAGCGCCGGGGTATTCCTGCTCGATCTGGTAGATAAGATCATGAGTGCCCAGCCGGCTTCCAACGGAACCATGATGGAGCATCCGGAGGTAAGCATCCAGATCGCGGTAGCGGCCACGGTGATCTTATTATTCAGCGGTCTGCTGGCCGGGCTGATCCCCGCATGGCGAGCTATGCAGATCAAGGCGATAGATGCCATACGAGAAGAATAAACAACAATTGTCAATTAATAAAACTATATAATCATGAAGAATCGCATTGTAAAAAAGATCCTGCGTATCATCTTATTAGTACTTGTGGGAGCAGCGGTAATCGGTACATTCTATTTCTTATGGAAGAAAGCGCAACCGGTCATCACCGTTTATGAGATCGTAACCCCTGAAAAAGGGGATGTGGAAACCAAGACGGTCGCTACCGGAAACGTAGAGCCTCGTTTCGAGGTGGAGATCAAGCCGCAGATTTCCGGTATCATCTCCGAGCTGAAGAAAGAAGCGGGGCAGATGGTCCAAGCGGGAGAGATTATCGCCATTATCAAGGTAATCCCCGAGATGGTACAGCTCAACAGCGCCGAATCGCGCGTGAACCTCGCCAATATCTCTTTGAAGCAAGTGGAAGAGACTTATAAGCGGGATACGCAATTATTTAAGCAAGGTGTTATCGCCCAAGAAGATTTCGATCTTTCCAAAGCGAACTACCTGAAAGCCGTGGAGGAAAAGGATAACGCACAAAGTGCCTTGGAGATCATCCGCGACGGTATAGCCAAGAACTCCAGCGTGGCCAGTACGACCCAAATCCGTAGTACCATTACCGGTATGATCTTGGACATCCCCGTCAAAGTAGGTAACTCAGTTATTCAAGCGAATAATTTCAATGATGGCACGACGATCGCTACCGTAGCCAATATGAACGACATGATCTTCAAAGGAAACGTAGACGAGACCGAGATCGGACGCATCCACGAGGGAATGCCGATCAAATTGACCGTCGGCGCCATGGAAAGCCGTTCATTCGACGCTTTGCTGGAATATGTATCGCCCAAGGGAGTAGACAAGAATGGAGCCATTCAATTTGAGATCAAGGCGGCCGTAACGATCCCCGAAGATGCTTTCATCCGTGCGGGATATAGCGCCAACGCCGAGATCGTGCTAAAACGTGCGGAAGACGTGCTTACGATCCCGGAAAGTACGGTCGAGTTCCAAGGGGATTCCGCATTCGTTCAGTTAGTTAAACAAGAGCAACCGGAGCAAGTCTTCGAGAAGCATCCGGTAAAGGTAGGTCTGTCCGACGGTATCAAGATCGAGATTCAAGAAGGACTGGCCGCGACCGATAAAGTCCGGGGCGCAGCTATTGACCCGAATAAGAAATAAAAGAAAGATTGTATGATGAGAAGAAACTTATATATACTGGCAATCGCTTCCCTCCTGTCCGGAAACAATGTTTTCGCTCAGGATGCGGTGAAGCAATGGAGTCTGGAGGAGTGCATCCAATATGCCATCGAGCATAATATCGACTTAAAGCAAAAGGAGCAGGAACAGGAAAGCCGAAAGGTAGACTTACATACCAGCAAATACAGTTGGCTCCCGGCCCTAAACGGCAGTCTTGGACAGAGCTTCCAGTTCGGACGCTCCACGTCTAAATCCGGGGTGATCGTGGACCAGAACGCCGCCAATTCCACATTGGGGATCAATCTGGACATGCCTTTATTTGACGGGTTAAAAATACCGAACGATATCGCCGCCCGCAAACTTGATCTAAAAGCGTCTATCGAGAACTTGAATAAGGCGAGAGAAGACCTATCCATCAATATAGCTTCCTACTACCTGCAAGTACTTTATAATAAAGAGCTACTGAAAATAGCGCGACTGCAAGTGGAACTAGACAAGGAGCAGGTGAATAAAACGGAGGCCATGGTGAACGCCGGAAAGGTGCCTCTTTCCCAACTGTATGATATCAAGGCCCAATTAGCGAAAGATGAGGTCACGCTCACCGAGTCGCAAAACAATGTGAACCTCGCTTTACTGGATCTGGCGCAAAGTCTGGAACTAGAGCGAAGCGACCGGAATTTCGATATACAGACTCCTGTAATTGAAGATGCGGTGGCTGATAATATGAGCAGTATCCTACCTCCGGAAAACATTTACGATCATGCGGTTACGTTCAAGCCTCAGATCAAGGAACAACAGTATTTGCTAGAGAGCCAAAAGAAAATGTTGCGTGTCGCGCAAGCGGGCTATTACCCCAAGTTAAATTTCGGGGCTAGTTACAGCAATGGATATTATCATTCTACTTCCGGAGGTGAATTTGCCGATACTCGTTCCTTTAGCGAGCAGTTTAAGCAGAATGGGCAAAAGATCGTCGGATTCTCATTGAGCATTCCACTTTTCAACCGCTTCCAAGTACGCAATAGCGTTCGTACCGCAAGGATCAACATTATCAACCGGGAATTGCTGATGGAAAATACAAAGAAAACATTATACAAGGAAATCCAGCAAGCGTACTACAACGCAACGGCTTCCCAAGAGAAATATACGGCTTCCGACAAATCCGTCACGGCGAGCAAGGAAGCGTTCAATTATGCCCAAGAGCGTTACAACGCAGGTAAAAGCACTGTCTTTGAATTTAATGAGGCTAAAACAAAATACGCGCAAAGTCTAGCGGAACAGGCACAGGCCAAATATGATTTTATCTTCCGTACGAAGATTCTAGATTTCTATAATGGCAACCCTATCCGTTTATAAACGTTAATTAATACTTCATTTTTTTCATTATACACACAAAGTTTAAGGGAAGATGTCCTTTATGGACATCTTCCCTTTCAGCATCCATTAAGGCATTTAGTCTGCACAGAACTATGTTTAACACCATAATTAACAGACAGATAGCTAAGACCAAAAACCCTCCTGCCAGCTATCATAATGCAACAAGATCCCCAGTACAACTAAATTGAATTTGGCAATATCAATCAATATTATATTAGTTTTAGAATGTTTTATAACAGTTTGCTTTTTTATAATAAAAATTAGTATATTTGCGGCTGTGATTTTCAGGAGTCTTGGTGTGTACATTTTTTTGATAAGTATTTTAACTGTAGTTCTGTGCAAACTATGGTCTCTTGAAAAAATAATGTGTGTCTAATTAACAAACAAATTCATTCTATGAAGCACAAATTAACGCTTGTACTACTCTCATTCTTTCTGGGAGTGCAGTGTATGGTCGCCCAGCAAATGAAGGTGACCGGTGTAGTGATTAATGAAGATGATGGGGAGCCTGTTATAGGTGCATCCATCGTAGTAAAAGGAACCACTATTGGAACCATTACCGATTTAGATGGTAAATTTGAGTTAGAAACTCAGAAAGATGCAAAGCTAATTATTTCTTATGTAGGTTTACGGACTCAAGAAACTACAGCTCAGCAAAACATGAGAATTGTTCTTTCTTCAGATTCTCAAGCTATAGATGAAGTTGTTGTCGTAGCTTATGGTACCGCAAAGAAAAGTTCTTTTACAGGTTCCGCATCCACGGTGGGTGCCGCTTTGATGGACAAACGTCCATTGAGTAACGCCCTCTCCGCATTAGAAGGAAACACTTCCGGAGTACAAATGACTTCCTCTATCGGACAACCGGGAGAAGCTGCTAAGGTAACGATCCGTGGTTTTGGTTCTGTAAATGCGGATAATGCTCCTTTATATGTAGTGGATGGCGCCATCTTCAGTGGTGATATCTCTTCTATCAGCCCATCTGATATCGAATCAATGACAATTTTAAAAGATGCCGCTTCTACATCTTTGTATGGATCTAGCGCAGGTAACGGTGTGGTTTTGATCACGACCAAGAAAGGTTCTACCAGCAGTGGCGCAGGTGTTACCTTGAGTATCTCACAAGGTTGGTCTAGCAGAGCTTATAACGATTACGCAAAAGTAGGTGTATACGATTATTATCCTTTGCAATGGCAAATGTTGAGAAACGCAAATATGTCACTCGGACAAAGTGCTGCCGACGCTGCCGCTAATGCTTCTAAAGATATTATCAACAAATTAAAATATAATCCTTTCGTAGGAATCGCCAATGACGCAATCGTGGGCACAGACGGTTTATTGAATCCATCAGCCTCGGCTTTAAAATGGGGTGAGGACCTTGATTGGGAAGATGCCGCTTACCGTACCGGACATCGCCAAGAATATAATGTAAGCTACAATACAAAAACAGAAAAGAGCGACACATATGCTTCCATAGGCTATCTGAATGATAAGGGATATATGATTAAGACAGACTTTGAGCGTTACAACGCACGCTTGAACTATAATATCTATCCGGTGAAATGGTTCAAGAGTGGATTGAATTTAGGTTTAAGTCGCACAAATTCCAATTATTCTACTTCTACTTCTAGCAACTCCGCTGGTTATGGTAACTTATCTCGTTTCATTCGTTCTATGGCACCGATCTATCCGGTACATAAGCATGATATTGAGACAGGGGCTTATTTGGATAAAGAAGGAAACGTAGTTACTGATCCGGCTTTATATACCTATGATTATGAAGGAGCCCGTATCTCCAGCAATGGACGCGACGGTATCGCTGAGGCCCTGTGGAACGATCGCTTGATGTCTACCACAAACTCTAGTGCCCGTACTTATGTAACGATCACTCCGATCGAAGGATTGAACTTAACAGTGAACTACGCATTTGACAATAAGGATGAACGCCGTAGAGTATATGAGAACCCAGAGGTAGGTGACGGAACCGCAGGACCGGGACGTTTGAACATCCGAAATAGAAACTTCTTGACACAGACATTCAACCAGTTGATTAATTACACAAAGACTTTTGGTAAGCATAACATCGAAGCTTTGTTAGGCCATGAGAACTATAGCTACCGTTTACAATATAACTACGGTATGAAGACTAATGAGATCGTTTCCGGAACGTATGAGTACAGTAACTTCGTAAACATAAGCTCAATGGATTCTTATACACGCGAATATAAGAAAGAAGGATACTTCGCTCGTTTGAACTATGATTTCGATGATAAATATTATGCAACAGCCTCGTATCGTCGTGACGGTTCCTCTCGCTTTAGCAAGGATAACCGTTGGGGTAACTTCTGGTCATTCGGAGCATCTTGGCGTATCAGCCAAGAAGATTTCATGGAAAACTTGACTTGGGTGGACAATTTGAAACTGAGAGCATCCTACGGTGAAACCGGAAACGATGCCATCTATTATACAGATGATGACACACAACAGGATTACTATCCTTATCAAACCTTGTATAATTTGGGTATCAACAACGGTTCGGAAGCAGGTCTCTACTTCCCGACTATGGCAAACAATAATTTGAAATGGGAGACACAGGTTTCTACCGACGTCGCTTTAGAATTCGGATTGTTCGGTCGCTTAAATGGTACGGTCGAGTTCTTCCGTAAGGCCTCCAGAGACTTGTTATTCAATGTTAGCCAGCCGTTATCCAGTGGTGTCGAAAAGATCGTACAAAACATTGGTAAAGTTCGTAACCAAGGTGTGGAAATCGACTTAAACTACCAAGTATTAAAATCAAAAGATTGGAAATTATCAGTCGGCGCAAACGCTACATTCATCAATAATAAGGTGACTCGTCTGCCTGATGCCAACCGGAAAGATGGTATCATCAAAGACTCTAAGAAATTGATGGAGGGACATTCAATCTATGAGTTCTGGTTACGTCAATGGTGGGGTGTTAATCCTGATAACGGAGATGGATTGTATATCTTTGATGCCGAAAACAACACCGATGCGAATGGTAATATTAAAGATGCGGTAAAAAAGACACTTGTAGAGAAAGATGGTCAAGTATTGACAAACTCTTATAGCTATGCGAAATATGATTTCAGTGGTTCTGCCGTTCCGAAAGTATATGGTGGTTTCAATATCAATTTGAGCTATAAGGCATTCGACCTTTCTACCGTATTCTCTTATTCATTAGGAGGTAAGGTGCTTGACTCGAGTTATAGAGGATTGATGGATGTAGGTGAGTTCGGTTATGCGATGTCACCGGATCTACATAACGCATGGACAACTCCGGGCCAGATCACAGATGTACCTCGTTTGGACAATAACTCAGATCATGCGACTAGCATCGGACAATCCTATTCTACACGTTGGTTGACAAACGCAAATTACTTGAACTTGCGTACTGTCACTTTGGCTTACAACTTGCCTAAGTCTATCCTAAACGTTATCAACATCAAGAGTGCACGCGTCAATGTCAGCGCAGAGAACTTATTCATGTTGAAAGCCCGTCAAGGTTTGAATCCGCAAGCTAACTATGCCGGAGTATCCTACAATGAATATATGCCGGCTAAGAACTTTACGATCGGTTTAAATGTATCGTTCTAAATTCATAATACATCAAACAAAGGAAAAGATATGAAAAATATACAATTATTCAAACACATCGCAGCAGGACTGCTTCTAAGTGGCTCGCTTATCGGCACAAGCTGTTCCAGCGATTATATGGATACAATCCCAACCGAGAACGTTTCATTCACGACAGTATCCACTTCGCTCGACAATCTTTATCTTGCACTGAACGGTATTCATCGTAAGATGGTATCTCAAGACTTAGGCAACCAAGGTTTGGGAGGTGAACCCGGTTTCATCATCGGTCGAGAAGCGTTGGCTGATGATTTGACATGGGACACGCAGACTTGGCATCAAGGTTTCTTAAACTGGAGTTATCCAACGAACGCAACAAGTTCGTACAACTCCGGTGAGTGGGAAACTTATTATAAGTTCATTTTGAATGCAAACAACATCTTGAAAGCGTTGAATGATAACTTTAGCGATGAGTCAAAACTCACAGATAGCGAAAAAGCGCTTGCGAACCATATCAAGGGCGAGTGTTTGGCAATTCGTGCATGGAGTCATTTCAATCTAGTACAATATTATGCGAAACCATATCGTAACGGACAGGACAACTCTCAACCGGGAGTTCCTTATCGTACGAGTCCGGAAATCGAGCCTATGGCACGTAATACGGTAGAAGAGGTGTACACGAAGATTCACGGGGACTTAGACGAAGCGTTGAACTTATTGGCAGACTATGAGCCAAATGATAAGAATCATTATAGCCTAGCATCGGTTTACGGATTGAAAGCACGTGCTCTTCTGACTCAACAGAAATACGCAGACGCAGCTACGGCCGCAGTGAATTCTATCAATGAAGCAGAGAAAGATGGCTGTAAGATCATGTCTCAGTCTGAATTGATGAATGGTTTCGCTAATATCACTTCCGCTACGAAAGAGGCTATGTATGCCGCTATGACGCAGAATGACCAAACGGTTTATTTCTACTCTTTCTATGCGTATATGTCTTGGAACTTCAACTCCAGCTCTATCCGCACAGGTATCAAATGTATCAGCCAAAGTACTTACGACTTAATGTCGCCAACCGATCTTCGCCGTCAATGGTGGGATCCGACAGGAAAGGCAGAAGTACCCGCAACTTCTTACAACCAGCGTGTTTATCAGAACCGCAAGTTCACGGCACGCTCTACAGCTGATGCTGTAGGTGATTTTGCCTTCATGCGTATCAGCGAAATGTACTTGACAGCAGCCGAGGCTTTCGCTCGTTCCAATCAAGACGCAAAAGCAAAGGAATATTTGCAAGCCTTGTTGAAAGAACGTGATCCAGAGTACAAGGATTTGGGTAACACAGGCGCAAAACTAGCGGATGAGATCATGACACATCGCCGTATCGAACTTTGGGGCGAAGGTTTCCGTTGGTTCGACTTGAAACGTCTAGGTTTGCCATTGGATAGAACCGGTTCTAATTTTGACGCTACTTTCTGTGGTTTCTTGCACAAGGATCCGAATGCTGATGGCTGGATCTTCGAGATTCCAAAAAAGGAAACAGATTTCAACGACTTGATCGAAAAGAACTATTAACACTCTTTTTACGTTAACTTACATTAATCACAATCCCCAAAGTATACTTTAACAGGTTATCTTTGGGGATTTCTTATATCACTATTTATGAAAACAAATCATTTATTTTCAGCTCTGCTCTCTTTAGCGCTTATATGTCCTGGAATAGCGCAAGAAACACATTATCAACGTCCTCCTGCAGTTATCGAGGAAGTGGCCTTGGCCAAGCTTTCTCCTATCATCCGAATTAGTGATAACAATCAGTGGGCACTCCAGTTAGAGCGTTCCCCGTACCGATCTATCGCCAAGCTTGCGCAACCGGAGCTTAAATTAGCGGGAATGCGTATCAGTCCCGAAACATTCAATACGAGCCGGCAAGCCGAATATACGGGTGCCAGTTTAATGAACATCGCTACTCAAGAAGAAATCAAGATAGAAGGAATTCCTGACAACGCAGTAATCACAGAAGCCTCATTCTCTCCTTCATCCAATAAGGTAGCTCTATTCGTGGAAGAAGCGGATGGCGTATACCTTTATATCTGTACCCCGGAACAGCCCGTAGCACAGAAAGTAAGTACCCGTAAAATCAACGCGACAAGTGGAGCGGAGATCTTATGGATTAGCGACAATGAGTTTATTACGCTTATGGTTCCGGAAAACAGGGAGAAGGCACCAGAGAAACCCACAGTCCCATCCGGGCCCATCATTCAAGAAAGTACTGGAAAGGTGATGCCCGCCCGTACCTATCAAGACTTACTCAAAAATCCGTACGACGAGCAACTATTCGACTATTATTTCACCGCTCAATTGGTACGCATAAAAGAAGGTGCTGTGTACGAGATCGGAAAACCGGCAATCTACGGCAGTACACTTTCATTATCCCCGGATAAATCTTTGCTACTTATCGCGACAGTTCATCGTCCGTATTCCTATCAAGTATCGGTATATAACTTCCCACAAAAGTTCGAGGTCATAGACTTACAAGGCAATTCCATTTATACGTTAGCGGATAATCCAACCATTAATATACCGATGGGATATGACACGACCTCGCCTTATCCCCGTCAATTCGGATGGAGATCGGATCAACCGGCTACCGTTTACTGGGCGGAAGCGCAAGATAAAGGAGATCCTAAGCAAAACAAGACTGATTTCATGGATATTATCTACCAAATAAGCTATCCGTTCAACAGCGAGAAACAGGAAGTCGCAAAGACAGAGAAACGTTTCCGCAACATCCTGTGGAATGACGATGCTTTCGCTTTATTGATCGAGACTTCCCGGAAGACTCGAAAAAACAGGACATTTACTTTTAAGCCTTGCTCTTCTGAGTCTCCGGTTCTATTATTCGATGTATCCACCGACGATAATTACAACAATCCGGGAAATCCACTTACGGTTAAAAATGCGTATGGCAAATATATCGTTTATACCAATAAAGCCCACAATGAGTTATTGATGCTTGCCCAAGGTGCCTCTCCTAAAGGGGATATGCCTTACCTTAGCCGTTACAATTTAAAAACAAAAAAGAACACGGAACTTTGGCGCTGCGAGGACGGATATTATGAAACCATCCTAAAGGTAGCGAATCCGGAAAAGCTGCAATTGATCACTTCACGGCAATCCATTACAGAACCGGCGAATCTCTGCTCTCGTGACTTGAAAAAGAAAAAATTCGCTCAATTGACTCATTTCGCCAATCCATATCCGGCCATGGCAAACGTTAGTAAACAAAAGATTAAATATAAACGTGCCGATGGATTGGGCTTAACCGCAACGGTATATCTCCCTGCCGGATATGATAAGGCAAAAGAAGGCCTGCTACCCGTCTTGATGTGGGCTTACCCAAGAGAATACAAGAGCAAGGCCGAGGCATCCCAGGTACGTGGTTCCCAATACATGTTCACGAACATCAATTACGGATCACCAGTCTATTGGGTATTGAGAGGATACTGCGTAATGGAGAATGTCGAGATGCCGATCGTAAGCACGAGCGAGGGAGCGGAGCCAAACGATGATTTCATTGAGCAATTGACAATGAACGCCGAGGCGGCCGTAAAAGTCATTTCCGAGATGGGTGTAGGTGATCCGAATCGTGTAGCCGTAGGAGGACATTCCTATGGAGCTTTCATGACAGCGAATCTATTAACACATACCAAACTGTTCAAAGCCGGCATCGCACGTAGCGGAGCTTACAACCGTACGCTTACCCCATTCGGCTTCCAAACAGAGACCCGTACGTATTGGGAAGTACCGGAAATATACAACACGATGTCTCCATTCATGTATGCGGATAAACTGCATGGAGCCTTGTTAATCATACACGGCGAGATGGATAATAACTCTGGGACATTCCCGATCCAATCCGAGCGCCTGTTCAGTGCCCTAAAAGGTCACGGAGCGACCGCACGCTACATCGTATTGCCTTATGAAAGTCATGGCTATGCCGCCAAGGAAAACATCTTGCATTTATTATATGAGTGCGACCTATGGCTGGATCGTTACGTCAAGAACGCAAAAAAGTAAGTAGTACTGACTTTGTCAATGAAGTATATATCCTCTGACAGGAAAAGTATATTTCCTCTAACCAGTGAAGTATATCTTCTATGAGGAAGCCAGCCGGCAGCCACCAATTGCCCTAAAACAACGATGCCCATCGTAAGGTTATAAGAATGCCCATCGTAAACTCCTTACAATGGGCATTCTTAACTCCTTACGATGGGCATTCAAAGAAAGCCCTATCTGAGATTCGTTTATTTCAGCAGTGAACAAGGACAAAGATGATCCTTCTCGATATCCTTGAAATAGTTATAAGTACCTACCTTAAGATCCGCGCAAGCCGCCTCATCGCAAACGATGATTCCTTTCGGATGCAACTGCAAGGCGGTAATTGTCCACATTTGGTTCACGGCACCCTCAACAGCTTGTTGCAACGCACGAGCCTTGTTATGACCATTTACCATGATCAATACCTCCTTAGCGTCAAGAACCGTACCTACACCAACCGTTACAGAAGTCTTCGGAACTTTATTCACGTCATTATCAAAGAAACGGGAGTTAGCGATAATCGTATCCGTAGTTAACGTCTTGATACGAGTACGAGAACTCAAGGATGAACCCGGCTCATTGAACGCAATATGACCATCAGGACCGATACCACCCAAGAACAGGTCTACGCCACCGACCGCTTTCATGCGAGCCTCATAAGACGCACACTCAACCTCCAAATCCTCGGCGTTACCATTCAAGATATTTACGTTCTCCGGTTTGATATCGATATGACTGAAGAAATTATTCCACATGAAAGAATGATAGCTTTCCGGATGATCTTTCGGAAGACCGACATATTCATCCATATTGAAAGTGATCACATTCTGGAACGATACAACCCCCTGCTTGTTCAATTCAATCAGGTTCTTGTACATACCCAGCGGAGAAGATCCGGTAGGCAAGCCCAGTACGAATGGTTTTTCAGAGGTTGGATTCGCTGCTTTAATCTTCGCTGCTACATAATTGGCAGCCCATTTTGAGAGTTGCTCGTAATTAGGTTCGATAATTAGTCTCATAACGTTATGTTTTTTAATTGAAAGTTGTATCAACTTTCTTGTTTATAAATTAGATTTGTCGTTAATTGTTTTCAATTTCCCAGCCATTTCCTTGCCCAAAGCTAAACACTCCTCGTATTTAGTAGCGCTTAAACCTTGCTTCTGCTCAACCGGCGTACCGACAGTCTCCCACTTCATCTTCTCGCCAAAAGCCGCCAAACGTTTCACGGCAGCTCCAGCCCATGTGAAAGACCCGAAATAACCGAAAATACGATTTTTCACTTCACGCAACTCGATCTTACTCAACACAGCTTCCACCTCCGGGAACAATTGATTGCTATAAGTCGGGCTACCTACGATCACTCCTTTATATTTGAACACATCTTTCAAAATATAAGAAGAAGGGCTTTTGCTAACATTATGCATCACGATATTCTTAATGCCATTATCAGCCAAAGAAGCGGCGATCGCCTCAGCCATCTGCTCCGTGTTACCATACATGCTGCCATAAATAATAACCACGCCTTCCTCACCTTCGTAGCGGCTCATACGGTCATAGATATCGATCGCTTTCGACGCGTATTCACGCCAAACAGGTCCATGGGTAGAGCAAATCGTCTGGATATCCAAGCCCGAAAGCTTCTGTAATGCCCTTTGTACTGGACTTCCATATTTTCCGACAATGTTGGAGTAATAGCGAATCATCTCTTCCCAATAATGCTCCACATTCATCTCCGTATCAATCACACCACCATCCAATGTGCCATACGTACCGAACGCATCCGCAGAGAATACGATTTTATCCGTAACGTCATAAGTAACCATCACTTCCGGCCAATGCACCATCGGAGCCATATAAAATACAAGCTCATGACGACCCGTATTCAAGGTATCACCCTCTTTCACCTCAAACAAGCCTTCCTTGATGCCATGATATCCTTCCAGCATTCCGAAAGTCTTATTGTTTCCGACAATCTGTACATCCGGATATTGCTGACGCAACAAACGGATACTTCCCGCATGATCCGGCTCCATATGATTTACCACGAGATAATCCAAAGAACGTCCGTCCAAGGCATCCGCTACTTTTTTCAAGAAAATATCAGAGTAACAAACATCGACCGTATCTATCAATACGGTTTTCTCGTCTACGATCAAGTACGAGTTATAGGAAACGCCGTATGGCAACGGCCACATATTCTCGAAGAGGGCCTTTTGACGGTCATTAACTCCTACATAATAAACTTTATCCGCAATTTCTTTTAACTTGTACATCTTTTTTAATTGATAATTGATAATTAAAAATTGAAAATAACAAAGCGTGTGCTCTCTAATTTTCAATTCTCAATTTTTAATTTTCCATTTCTTAGCGCTCTCCAGACAAACCAGCACCCTGCCAAAACAAACGGGATACTTAGCCATTGCCCCATATTCAACATCATTCCAGCCTCGAAAGGCTCTTGGTCATTTTTCACGAATTCTATAAAGAAACGAGACCCGAATACGCATATCATAAATACGCCGAAGATAAGTCCTTGCTTTTTCCAAGCCTCCTTCTTAAAATATAGCCACATACAGATAGCGAACGTCACCAGATAGCAAGCAGCCTCATACAATTGCGTCGGATGGCTCGGAGCGGTAAAAATAGGCTCCGCCCCCATTCTCCATGCGTGTAAATTATCGATAAAACGAAATCCCCAAGGCAAATCAGTGGAATGACCGTAAATCTCATGATTCATCAGGTTTCCCAGACGAATCATAGCAGCTACCAATCCTGTCGGAACCACCAACTTATCGAAAGCCCATAACATACTTTTATGGCTTACTCGCTTAGAGTAGAAATAAATGGCGATAATTATACCTAACGTACCACCATGGCTAGCCAATCCTCCCTCCCAAATCTTGAAAATCTCAATCGGGTTGGCTAAATAATATTCCGGCGCATAAAACAAACAATGCCCCAAACGGGCACCAATCACCGTACCGAGCATCGTATAAATCAAAAGGGAATCGATCCATGCGGGCGGCAGTCCCTCTTTTTTCCACATCCGCTCTACAATCATATAGCCAATAGCGAAACCGATCGCAAAAGCCAATCCATACCAACGAATCTCCCGGGAACCGATGGTAAAGATAGCGGGATCGGCAGTCCATGTAATAAAATCAAGCATAATTATTTCAGTTGGCAATTGACAATTGACAGTCGACAATCGCAAGTCAGGATTTCCCGAACTGTCAATTGCCAGCTGTCAACCATCAACTTATATTAAACGAGTCTTCTAATTAAGTTCTCTCTCTCGCCGTACAGCATATCGATTATCGGCAATTCGATCATCGTATACGCACCCGGTTGTTGCTTCAAGCTCGCACGGGCGACAGAAACTAAGATCTGAGCAGTCAAGGCAGGGTTATTGATCTTCATATCGAATTCGATCAACTGGTTCTGAGTCTTACCCGATACACCTTTACGAACCAAGTTCACGCCATGTCCCATATCCAACAGGTTATCAACACATTCAACCTGCATTACATGAGTCTCATCATGAGCGAAATAATCATCCGCCTTGATAGCGGCAGACACTTGCTTGAAATCGTATCCGTCTTCCACCTCGATATAAACCATACGACGGTGCACGCCTGTTCCCAAAGGAATCGTCATACTTAAAGCCGCTTTCACACCTTCGATAGCCTTCACGGCAACCGTATGCCCCATACTCATACCCGGACCGAAGTTCGTATAAGTAATACCTTTCGGCACCATCGCTTCTAACAAAGCACGTACCACAGAGTCGCTTCCCGGATCCCAACCGGCAGAAATTACAGCTACCGTATTATGAGCCTTCGCTACAGCGTCCAAAGAACGACGTAAATCCACGATACCTCCGTGGATATCGAAACTATCGACCGTATTGATGCCTAAAGCCAGAATCTCTTTCGCATGCTCTTCCACGCTGCGTGTAGGAGTAGCCAAAACCGCTACGTCAACCTTATCTAACTTGGTGATGCTATCAGTAACCGTGTATGCCTTCAACTCGTCCGGAATATCATTCGGATTACGACGAATAATACCTGCTACCTCAAAATCTGGGGCAGCTTCAAGGGCCTCTAACACATATTTCCCGATGTTGCCATAACCTACGATGGCGGCTCTAATTTTCTTCATACTTTAGTTTTTACTTTTCAACCAACCGCAAAGTTAGATATAATTTAGAGCTTTAACAATAAGGAATACAGTTTTTATATCATTTTCAGAATGATATAGATCCTCACTCTTTCACGAACGAATCCGGATAGGTAGTAAGTTGCTCTACACCGGCTTTCGTACGAATCCAAGTCTTGAAGGTACGGGCTCCCTCGTTCAATTCGATTATACGAGCTCCGTTAGGCAAATGTATGTATTCCGTCGGACCTCCGGTAAAACGACCGTAAGCCAATAGAACATCATACCAGCAAACCGCATAATCGTCATCATGATCATGGCCGACAAATACCCCCATCACGTCCCCGTTTTCTTTAATCGCCGTAAATAAACCGGAATTCAACGCCGGAGCGCATGCCTTTTCTCTACGTATGCCATATAGTTGGGCATTCTCATCGGAAGCCGCTTGATTAAACTCCGGCAACGCAATATGGAAGAAAGCCAAAGAAGGAACCGGCTCTCCCCCGTTATTCCGGGTAAACTCCGCGCTTTTCTTACAATACCAATCGATCTGGTCACGCTTAATATAATCGTATCCTTTTACCCCCTTGATAGTTGAATAGGTATTCGAATCGATGCAATACAAGACGAAAGCATCTTTCTTTCCGTCAGAGGAACGTACGGTCAAGGCGTAATTACCCACGCCTGAGATTTCGGGAACCTCATCCGCCGTTAAACTATACGGTAGGCTTTCGGCTACTTTCAGCAACTCCTCTTTTGTCGCCCCCTGCTCATTATCATGATTTCCGAAAACAATGGAGAATGGTATTTTACGGTCGGAGACTGTCTTCAATACATTCCGCATATTTTCCAACGCAGGCTTGCTATAGATAATATCTCCCGTAAAAATCACCAAGTCCGGTTTCTCGTCATCCAACACTTGGTTCATACGCTCAAAAGCGATGTCCGAACGAGGGTCTTGCCATTTCACATGCAAGTCCGTAAACTGTACAATCTTAAACTTCTTATCCGGATTAAACTTCAACCCCGGTTTTTGGGCAAATCCCAAAGAACTCACGCCGGCGGCCAATAACAAGGCCCCGGCAAACATCCACTTTCTCACACTCATCAAATCTCGTGTTTTTTGTAATTAATAATTATTTATTCCTTTCCGAAACAAGCGTCGAACGCATGGGCGGAAGGTTGGAAATCCACTCTCTTCACCAATTCGCAAGATTCCCGTGCCCCATGTTCCCGATCCATAGCGCTATCTTCCCATTCCACGGAAAGCGGACCTTGATAGCCAATTGAATTCAAAGCACGGATAATCTCCTCAAAATTAATCTTTCCTCGTCCTAAGCTACGGAAATTCCAATATCGACGGGGATCGCCGAAAGTAACATGACCGCCGAATATACCCACCTGCTTAGGGGTATCACTCCAATATACGTCCTTCATATGCACATGGAAGATACGCTCCGGAAACTGATAGATGAAATCCACATAGTCCACCCCTTGATATCCTAGATGACTCGGATCATAGTTAAAACCGAAAGCAGGATGGTTATTTACCGCCTCCAATGCCCTGCGTGCGGAAAAAGTATCGAACGCAATCTCTGTAGGATGTACCTCCAACGCAAAACGTACACCCAGTTTCTGAAACTCATCCAAGATGGGCGTAAAGCGACGGGCGAAATCATCATACCCCTTTTGTATCATAGCGTCCGTTACCGGAGGGAAAGAATACAAATAATGCCAAATAGAACTACCCGTAAAACCTACAACCGTATCGACTCCCAACATCTTCGCCGCATGGGCGGTCCGGATCATCTCCTCGGTAGCCCGTTGGTGAACCCCTTCCGGATCGCCATCTCCCCAAATATAATCCGGCAAGATCGCCTTATGGCGCTCATCGATATTATCGCATACAGCTTGTCCAACCAGATGGGTAGAGATCGCATAAAGCCGTAAGTCATATTTCTTTAACAGATCCTTGATTCCTTGATAATAAGCCGTATCCGTACGTCGGACATCCACATGATCGGGAAGTCCCAATTCCACACCGTCGTATCCGAATTCTTTCGCTTTTTGACAAACTGTTTCTAGTGATAAATCTCCCCACTGGAGGGTATATAATGTTACAGGACGTGCCATATATAGTATTATTTTTAGTCGATTATTTTTATCCATTTATTCTCTGTCGATCCGGTAGCTACAATCGTCTCGATAAACCGCATGCCACGGACACCGTCTTCGGCGGAAGGGAAATCCAAGGTCTCAGGAGCCGGTTCCTCACCAGCCAGAATCGATCGCAAAGCCAAGGCGAAATTCCGATACAAATTAGCGAATGCCTCTATATAGCCTTCCGGATGCCCGCCCGGCGTACGGGAATTATGAGCGGCGATACCCGACATATATCCATTGGAAGTACGGATGATCTCCGCCGGACGATCCGGCCAACGCATAATCATCGTATTCGGTTCTTCTTGACGCCATTCCAACCCACCTTTCTCTCCATACACACGAATATTCAAGCCATTCTCTACACCTACGGCGATCTGACTAGCGGTCAGTACCCCTTTCGCGCCTCCCTCATAACGGATCAATGCCGCCCCATCATCATCCAAAAGACGATCCGGCACGAAGGTATTCAATTCACCGCATAATTCCACGGCCTTCAGCCCTGTTATATATTCCGCCAGATTAAACGCATGAGTCCCGATATCCCCCATGCAACCGGCCTTACCCGACCGATTGGGATCCACCCGCCAAGCCGCTTGCTTATTAACATCAGCGCAGTCATTATATAGCCAGCCTTGAGGATATTCCACATAAATACGGCGTATCTTACCTAAATCGCCCCTGCGTACCCTTTCCCTAGCCTCCTTCACCATCGGGTAAGCGGTATAGGTATGAGTCAGCATAAACAATTTTCCGGTTTCCTTCACTTTGTCTCGTAATTGCTTCGCCTCATCCAAGGTATATGTCATCGGTTTATCCAGTACGACATGGAAACCATGTTCCAACGCCATCATGGCCGGACCGAAATGCACATGATTCGGGGTAACAATAGACACAAAATCCATCCGTTCGCCTTCAGGCAGGGCGGCCTCTTTCTCTATCATTTCCTGATAAGATGCGTAAATACGATTATCCGGTAAAAATAAAGATTGTCCGGTAGCCAATGAATTCTCCGGGCGAGAACTGAAGCATCCACAGACCAACTCGATCTGTCCGTCTAAATTAGCGGCGATACGATGAACGGCCCCGATAAACGAGCCTTGTCCTCCACCGACCATTCCCATTCTGATTTTTCGTTTCATGGTATTATTCCGTTTTATTAAACTAAGGTAATTACATTGTTGATTCACAAAGCTATGAAAAATAACCCTGCATACGCCAATTTAACAGCTTAATATTTTTTAATTCACAAAATATATCGTTCCTTTGCGTCAAACATTTACCAAAAATATCAACTATGAAGAAAAATGAATTAGTGGCTATCGCCTGTCTGCTTTGTTTTTGTTGTTGTAATGGAACGGAAAAGGAAGTACCTAACCCCGACCTACAAGAGGAATTATCCCCCATACAGTTTACGATCGATTTACAAAAGGAAGTATTACCCTTCCCCGTAACCAAGAGTATTCCCGAGCTGAATATCCCTGAGCCTATTCCCCAAAATCCCGATGCCGAGGAAGATCCTTCTACACCGGATATCGATCCGGATAATTTATACAACCGGATCGATTATATCGTATACCAAAGCGGAAAACCGGACATTCTGGTAAAACATAAGCAATTCACGCCTCAAGATCCGGATTTCACGATCATTTATGATTCACTGCCCTCCGGCAACTATCATATTTGTTTCCTAGCCCACTCAGACAAGAATATCTCCGTGTCCGGACAAACCGCACTATTCAGTAAAGTATCAGATACGTTTCATCTTTTTCTCACCCAAGAAGTACAAGCGGGAGAAAGAATCATTAAAGATATCACCTTACAAAGAATCGTCGGCAAAATAGAGTTCATATCCGCCGATGCCGTACCTAAAGCCCTAAAAAGCTTCACGATAAATGTCTCCAATTATCAAAACAAGATTGACTTAACCACCGGGAATGGCATTTCTCAAAACACGCCTTATACACAAACCGACACTTTTAACGACTCTGATATCGGGAAAACAAATTTCTCCCATTCCTTCTTCACGTTTATCCCGGCTCCGGAATTCATGCTCAAAGCACACCTCTCGGCCAAAAATCAGATAAATGAAGTAACCCGGGAAAGAGAGGTTAATGACATCCTGCCTCTCAAAAATCACATTATTCGTTATACTGGGATTCTCTACACCCCGAAGGAATCAGACGATACCTTCACCCTTGATATATTAAACGGTGGCAAATGGGATAGCCCCATCGACAAAGATCTAAAAGATTAATACAAAGCCGGTGTACCAAATTTGACACACCGGCTACCTTTTTCCTAACCTTCACACTTATTTTGCGTCTTCTATCTTGAAGAGAGCGTTAAATCCCGTCAAACTAAAGGTCTCACGAACCACATTCCGCATACCGATCAAACGTAAAGACCCTTTCTTGGCAGTCGTCATTTTTTGTAATATTAAAAACAATCGGAGGCCCGCACTACTCACATATTCCAAATCAGAACAATCGACACATACTTTTACTCCCGGATTCTCCCATACCGGCAAAACCTTTTCCTCGCATTCGCGAGCCGTATTCGTATCCAATCTTCCTTTGATCTTAATTACAGTCTCTTCACCTTTTTGGTCAATAACTACTTCCATATCTTTATATTTTATTCGGTTATTTTTTTCTTCATGATAAAGACATTCCGCTCATCTACTCTCTGATAAGAGACCTCATCCATAATCTTCTTGATCAAGAAAATACCCAACCCTCCGATTGGACGGTCTTCGGCAGATAAAGTAATATCAGGGTCTTTTCTCAAAGTCGGATCGAAAGCAATCCCATGATCTATCAAAGTCACGATCAATTCCCCACCTTCCCTGACCAACGAAATGTCTACGGCATCCTCAACATCTCCCTTATACGCATAAAAAATTATATTTGAGACAGCTTCTTCCATCACCAGATTCAGGCTCATCATGAAAGCGGTGCTTAATCCCAATTCTTCTCCAGCTTCCTCCAAGAACTGATTCATCATGGAAAGCTCATGAATATCGTTCTTAATGCGTAATGTTTTTTGCATATATCTGAAAATTTTGCGCTAAAGATATAAAAAAAAGAAATATCCTTTCCTTAAATTTGTATCTTTACCTTCGAATAGTATTTAATAGTATTTAAAGGTATAGAGTTATGGCTAAAAGATATTTAATAAACATATTCTTATTGATCGCCGTCTTATGCGGGTTCAGTAGTTGCGAGGAGGATCCGTATTATGATCCGTATGAGGAAATCACCTATGATTTATGTAATTATGTATGGACTGATTGGTTTGTCGTAGACGGTTTAGATTGTGAGCAGCAACTTACATTTAATCCGGATGGGAAAGGATGGGATACAAGAATTTATCATTACCCAAGCGGACGCATAGATCGAGAGGAAATTCCATTCTACTGGGACTGGGACAATTACTATACCGATATACTTTATATGGACTATGAAGACGGCCAGACGGTCTTGAAGGACATATGGATAAGCGGCCGAACTTTTGAATGTCAATACAATGGCGAATGGGTGACGTTTAAAGCCTATTAAATGATACTCACCTCTGTTGCGATCATATTAAGGGTATTATCCAATCCGCTTGGTAATGTTTTCCAAAAGCAATTAACCAATCGGTATAACCACCCTTTATTAATCAACTTCTTGACATTCCTACTATTGAGCGTATTCTGTATCATCCCGGCGATCCAAGTTCGCTGGCTTGAGTTGCCTTTCGAATTCTGGAAATATTGTATTCTAGCCGGAATCGTGGGAGCTACCGGGAATGGATTCTTAGTAAAAGCTTTACAATGCGGGGATCTATCGGTACTGGGCCCCATCAATTCCTACAAATCCGTAGTAGGTATTATTGTCGGTATCTTCTTATTAGGGGAGATCCCGAACCTATGGGGTATCGCAGGAATGTCACTGATCGTATATGGGAGCTATTATGTTTTGGATACGATGGATGAGCATTTTTCCTTGGCTCTTTTAAAACGGAAAGAGATTCAATACCGGATATGGTCTATGGTCCTTACAGCTATCGAGGCGGTCTTTATCAAGAAAATCATCTTATATTCATCCACCACCATCTCGTTCATTGTTTGGTGTTGGTTTGGCGCGATTTTCTCTTTCGCTCTTTTATTTGCTTTCAAGGTCCATCTTGTCAAAGAATTCAAGCGAATCAAAATACGGGATCTTTCCTCCTACTTTTATTTGGTCCTTTGTATCGGCACCATGCAATACACCACCAATTACGTATTCGATCATATGGAGGTAGGTTATGCGTTAGCCTTGTTCCAACTTTCCACGATCGTAAGTATCTTCTTAGGATACCGTATATTCAAAGAGGAAAATATAACGAAGAAATTGATTGGCTCCGTTATCATGGTAGCGGGATCGGTCATGATCATCTTATTAAAATAATACATTGAGCTTATTTACAGATCAACCGTTCTATCTTATCCTTAAGCGAAAATAGATCTGTTTGAATGGTTCCCCACACTATCTCATCCCGAATCTGATAATACCCATGCACTAACACATGGTGCATGCCTATGACCTCATTCCATGCGATCTCTTGATGTTCCTCCCGAAATTCCTTTGTAATCAAATAAGCCGCCTCCCCTATAATCTCCAAATTCTTGATGACCGCAAAACGCAATATCTTGTTCCTGGAATACTCCTCAAAAGTCACATCTGTCGTGAACTCAATGACATTATTTATCGCCTCCAGCATATGCCGTAGACGTGTATTGTCTTTAGGCTTCTCTCTCATATACCAATATTTTATCCCGATCTACAGAAGAAACGGCAAAATCCTTCAATTGTCCTTCCTCCACCAAATCAACCTTACGATGCAACAATTGGCTTAGAGCTTCCACCATACCCGCATACTTGAATAATGTAATACGAGCGTGGGAGTCAAAACGAACCAGAATATCAATATCGCTATCCTTCGTCTCCTCTCCACGTGAACAGGAACCAAACACCCATGCTTTCTCTATTGGTTGCAAAGAGAAAAAGCCTCTTAGCTTATTAATTATCTGTTGTTTCATCTTTTAGTGATTACCTTGCGCAAATATAAACAATATTCTCACCACAAGAAACAACCTGCAGTAAGAAAACGCTTATTTTATTTACTCTCTCTTTATACAAGAGACAAAAAAACGTTTAACAATAAGGAGATCAACTTACTTGTTTTGACCAAGTTTGATAAAAAAGAGAGGAAATAAAAGTAGTCTCGCCGGGAATCGAACCCGGATCTAAAGTTTAGGAAACTTCTATTCTATCCGTTGAACTACAAGACCAACTCTTTTGAGATTGCAAAAGTATAATCTTTTCCTCAAATAGGCAACCGTTATCGGATGTTTTTCCCGCCTATCCGGAAGCTTCTCATTATTTCCGAAAAAACATGTACGTGTTTCAGGAAAAACATGTACGTCTTTTTCAAAAAACACGTACGTGTTTTCAAGAGCTAATATAACATCAAATAGATCAATCAAATAAGCTTTGCATCACCGATAACGATTTGATTTCCGGAAAATCCGGAAGATGTAGACGGTAATACTCAAGAATACGATGAATAATACGGACCCGCTCTTGCCGGGAAAAACCATAAAGCGACATATTCTCAAAACTGATACGCAGCAAACGGGAAAAGAAAGCGCTCTCCACCTTATTTAAATAATGCCGATGCATCGGGATATGATCCGTAAACACCCCATTCAACATATCGAAATAATATCCCACCCTATGCGATTCCATATTCGGGAAAATACCGAGATGGTGGAGAAGACCTAACAAGAAAACCATATGAAAATTAGCGATACCTTTATCCGCATACTCCAATAGATGTATGGACTCGTATAAATAATCAAATAAACGGGGATCCGGCTCCGTATCTTTCACGACCCTAAAAAGAACCTCCGAGAGGAAAAGCGCCAATACATTCTTAACCGGATCACAACAAACATCATTCAGCGGAAAACAAATGCGGGTCTCCTTAATCCGGTGCAAGTCCCGCTTATTCAAGTGCTCCACCTCCATTTCCAGAACGGACAAAGGTATAAACAAAGCCTTCGATACCGTGCTTTTCTTCCCACGGCTACGACTAACCAGATACGAGGCCCGGCCAAACGCCTCCGTATACATATATATAATAGAATATTTATCATTGTAAGGGATCGTATGCAAGACAATCCCCCTCGTTTTACACAACATAATTCGTATCTTTGCGACGATGATTAAGAACAAAGATACTCAAATTAACGTTATACATATAATTAAAGTATAGAATTATGTTGGACTTAACGACCCCTTCTTTATTATTTTCCGCCATATCATTGATATTGCTGGCCTATACGAATCGCTTCCTTTCATACGCCAGCGTAGTGCGTGCCTTGAAAGAAAAGCATCAGCAAACCCATGACCCCAAGGATATCGCCCAGATAGCGAACCTGCGGAAAAGGCTCTATCTGACCCGTTCCATGCAAATATTAGGAATACTCAGTTTGCTGCTCTGCGTGATCGCTATGTTCTTCATTTATGTATCGTGGCAGATTTTCGCCGCATGGATATTTGGCATAGCCTTATTGCTATTAGCGGCGTCGTTATGTGTATGTATCTGGGAAATAAATATTTCCGTTAAAGCCTTGGAAATTCATCTGGAAGATATAAGTTCTAAAGAGAAGTTAAAACAATGAGTAGTATTAAATTTTCCTTCGAAATGTTTTGCCAGTTCGGAGAGATCGTCTATCTTTGCACTCGCAATCGGGAAATCACTTTCTTAGAACGCTATAAGTGAGAGCTTTGACATTTTGGCCCATTCGTCTATCGGCTAGGACGCAAGATTTTCATTCTTGAAAGAGGGGTTCGATTCCCCTATGGGCTACAATAAACAGGATTAAAAAAACAATAAAGAGAAGATCGAGAAATGGCAAATCATAAGTCATCAATCAAGAGAATCAGACAGACAAACGCAAGACGTTTGCGTAACAGATATTACGCAAAGACAGCTAGAAACGCTATGAAAGTTTTGCGCGCTACTGAAGACAAGAATGAGGCACAAGCTTTGTTCCCTAAGGTATGCTCTATGTTGGATAAGCTTGCAAAAAAGAACGTTATCCACAAGAACAAGGCCGGTAATCTGAAATCTAAGTTGGCTAAGCACGTTAATGCGCTAGCATAAGCAGAAGGTAATTACTTTTACAAGTATAAAGCCGGACTCTCAATAAGCCCGGCTTTTTTAAACCTAATGGCCCATTCGTCTATCGGCTAGGACGCAAGATTTTCATTCTTGAAAGAGGGGTTCGATTCCCCTATGGGCTACCAACCAAAAGGAGAGAGATAAGTTCATGGCTTATCTCTCTCCTTTTTTATTATACCCGTCCTTTTTTCGCTATTTTCACATCCCCCACTTCGCTATCTCGATAAAAATCACTACATTTGTTAGATTTTTTTTGAGGACATAGATAATTACAGATTTTAAAGAAAGATAAACTCATGAGTGAAGAAATTAAGAATACTTCTACAGAGTACTCCGCAGATAGTATTCAAGTACTTGAAGGGTTAGAGGCAGTACGAAAAAGGCCATCCATGTATATTGGCGATACCAGCGAGAAAGGTCTCCATCACTTAGTGTATGAGGTCGTAGATAACTCCATAGACGAAGCGCTAGCCGGATATTGTACATACATCGACGTGGTAATCAATGAGGATAACTCGATCACGGTTACCGACGACGGCCGTGGTATCCCCGTGGATATTCATGAGAAAGAAGGTAAATCAGCCTTGGAGGTAGTATTGACGGTGCTGCACGCCGGCGGTAAGTTCGACAAGGGAACCTATAAAGTATCCGGTGGTTTGCACGGTGTGGGTGTATCTTGCGTAAACGCCCTCTCCACTTATCTGAAAGCGGAAGTTCGCAGGAACGGTAAAGTACATATGCAGGAGTTCTCTTGCGGAAAGCCGTTGCACGACGTACAGGTTATCGATAATACGGATAAAACAGGTACTACGATCTCTTTCAAGCCGGACGGTTCTATCTTTACGGTCACGGAATACAAGTATGATATCTTGGCTACCCGTTTGCGTGAATTAGCGTTCTTGAACGCAGGTATTACGCTACGTCTGACAGATAAGCGAGTTCTGAAAGAAGACGGTTCATTCAAGTCCGAGGTATTCCATTCGGATGAGGGATTGAAAGAGTTTGTCCGCTATATCGACCGTTCTAAAGAGAAACTGATTCCAGACGTAATCCATATCGTTACCGAGAAGCAGGGTATCCCTGTCGAGGTGGCGTTAACTTATAATACTTCTTACAACGAGAGCGTATTCTCTTACGTAAATGATATTAACACGATAGAAGGTGGTACACACTTAGCCGGTTTCCGCCGTGGTCTGACCCGTACATTGAAAAAGTACGCCGAGGATTCTAAATTATTGGAGAAAGCCAAGGTGGAGATTCAAGGGGATGACTTCCGTGAAGGTTTGACCGCCGTTATCTCTATCAAGGTAGCCGAGCCTCAGTTTGAGGGACAGACAAAGACGAAGCTGGGTAATAGCGAGGTTACCGGTGCAGTGGATATGGCGATCGGCGAGGCGTTAGGCTATTATTTGGAAGAACATCCGAAAGAGGCGAAAATAATCGTCGACAAGGTGATCTTGGCCGCTCAAGCCCGTCATGCCGCTCGTAAGGCTCGCGAATTGGTACAACGCAAATCTCCGCTGACAGGAGGTGGACTTCCCGGTAAATTGGCGGACTGTTCCTCTAAAGACGCGTCGATCTGCGAATTGTTCCTTGTCGAGGGAGACTCCGCAGGTGGTACGGCTAAGCAAGGACGCGACCGTAACTTCCAAGCGATCCTACCATTGCGCGGTAAGATATTGAACGTGGAGAAAGCGATGGATCATAAGATCTTCGAAAGCGAGGAAATCCAGAACATCTATCGCGCGATGGGCGTAACCGTCGGTACGGAGGATGACCCGAAGGCGTTGAACATGGAGAAGCTGCGTTACCACAAGGTGATTATCATGACCGATGCCGATGTGGACGGTAGCCACATCGCCACATTGATCTTGACCTTCTTCTTCCGCCGTATGCGTTCCTTGATCGAGAACGGATATGTGTATCTAGCGACTCCTCCCCTCTATTTGTGTAAGAAAGGTAAGGTTGAGGAATATTGCTGGACCGAGCAACAACGTCAGCAGTTCATCTTAAAATATGGAGGAGGCAACGAGAACTCGATCCATACACAACGATACAAAGGTTTGGGAGAAATGAACGACCATCAATTGTGGGATACGACCATGAACCCGGAAAACCGTACGTTAAAGCAGATCACGATCGACAACGCAGCCGAGGCTGACCAAATCTTCGCCATGTTGATGGGTGAAGACGTAGGCCCTCGCCGCGAGTTTATCGAGGAAAACGCTACATATGCTAACATAGATGCTTAAAATCATGAAAGTCCGTCGTCCGAATCTAGAGGCCCTATACAAAGAAGTTGATAATTATATACCGGCTAAAGAAAGCCTTCAACCTCCCCGAATAGGAATATCCGCTAACCGGAGAGACGGACTTTCCTGTATAGCCGAGACCTACGTGCAAGCCGTGCTGGACGCGGGGGGAGCCCCGGTACTTATCCCAGTGATCACGGATCTGAAAGCATTGACCGTACTGGTTTCCGAACTAGACGGATTGGTTATGAGCGGGGGTGGAGACATCAATCCGCTCTATTTGCATGAGGAGCCTATCCCGCAATTGCAAGACGTAGATACGTTACGCGACGAATACGATTTGATCTTGCTTCGCTTGGCCGCTAACCGACAAATTCCGATCATGGGTATTTGCCGGGGGCATCAGATCATGAATGTAGCGTTCGGAGGAAGTGTCTATCAAGACATCCATTCACAAGCCAATCATACTCTATTGAAACACAGCCAGACATTGGCTCGGGAATATCCGTCGCATACGGTAACTCTCGAACCGGGAACGAACCGGCTACGCGCTATTTTCAATGGAGAAGAACAAATCCTTGTCAACTCTTTCCACCATCAAGCGGTAAAAGAGGTCGCCCCCGGATTTACGGCGACAGCGACCGCCCCGGATGGAATCAATGAGGCTATGGAACATACGGAGAAAACGATATTCGGCGTACAATGGCATCCGGAGGCCATGGCTCCGCAAGGGGATGAGGCCATGAAAGCCCTATTCGCTTACCATATCGAGAATGCCCGCCGTTTCGCGAAAGCCAAAGCGATCCATCAACGGATCGTGACGATCGATTCCCATACAGATACCCCGATGATCTTTCCCGGTGAATTTAATATCGGGGAGAAAGAAGGAGGGAAAGTAAATCTTCCTTTTATGGAAGAAGGGCGTATCGACGCAACCTTTATGGTCGCCTATATCCCGCAAGGTAAACGAGATGAGGCATCCTTACAGGCAGCGACAGCGTATGCGATAGAACGGCTGAATCAAGTAAAACGCCAGCAAACCTTACATCCGGACCGGATGGCTATAGCGACTACCCCCCAAGAGATCCGGACGATTAAGGCGCAAGGGAAAAAAGCGATCTGCCTCGGCATCGAGAACGGGTACGCTTTAGGGAAGCAGATCGAAAACCTACGGATGTTCAAGGATATGGGAGTTTCTTATATCACCTTATGCCATAATGGGGATAACGATATTTGTGATTCCGCTAGAGGAAAACAAGAATGGAAAGGACTAAGTCCTTTCGGTAAGGAAGTGGTAAAAGAGATGAACCGGTTAGGAATCATGATTGATATCTCGCATGCGGCGGAAAGTACCTTTTATCAGGTACTGGAAGTGAGCGAGACACCAATCATAGCCTCCCACTCTTCCGCACGTGCGCTTTGCGATCATCCTCGCAATTTAACGGATGATCAACTGAAAGCGCTGGCCGCTCAAGGGGGTGTCGCCCAAATCTGCCTATACAAAGGATTCATCAATAAGGAAGAGGAAAAAGCTTCTTTAAGCGACGCTATCCGCCATATCAATCATATCGTGGATTTAATCGGTATCGATCATGTAGGAATCGGCTCGGATTTTGACGGAGACGGGGAACTGATCGGTTGCTCGGCTACCAACGAGTTGATTAACATTACCGTCCGACTTTTAGAAGAAGGATATACGGAAGAAGATATACGGAAAATATGGGGTGGAAACTTGCTAAGGGTTATGACCGCTATACAAGATTTCCCAAACAAATAGCAAACGAAAACAACTACATATTATGAAAAAGATCTTATACACAGCAATATGCGCCTGTAGTATCTTATGTGGAGCACAGGCACAGACACCCGGATCGGAGGTACCCAACTTAAAAAAGCTATATGAGTTGACAGACTCTTGCGATGTAAACGTGCGGGCACGATTCTCCCCATTGATCGGGATTTCCGCTAGTATCTCCAATGGTGCTTCCCGGGTGGGGGCCACCTATATCCAATCCATCGTAAAGGCAGGGGGAACTCCGGTTATCATCCCGGCTGTTACTGACGGTAAGGTACTCAGGAATATCGTATCGAATTTAGACGGGCTAGTTCTTATAGGAGGAGCGGATGTAAACCCTCTATGGTATGAGGAGGAGCCTCGGGAAAAGCTGGAGGAAGTCGATCCGGTACGCGATTTGTATGAGTTGAAACTAATCAAGATGGCTGCCGACCAAAATATTCCCGTCTTAGGCATATGCCGGGGATTGCAACTGTTGAATGTAGCGTTTGGCGGTACGCTTTACCAAGACATCCCCTCACAACGTGGCGATCGTTCTGTCAAACATAGGCAAGATTTGCCCAGTTCGTATGGCTCACACCGTGTCTTTGTAGATGCGAACTCACAGCTAGCCACTATTCTAGGGAAAGATACCTTAGCCGTAAACTCTCTTCATCATCAAGCGATCAAGGAGTTGGCGCCTATCTTCAAGGCTACCGCTTATGCGCCCGACAGTATTATCGAGGCTATCGACGCTTACCCTAATCGATCCATCATGGGAGTTCAATGGCATCCGGAAGCGTTGACTTACGGAGGCGACACTACGATGTTAAAGATATTCCACCATCTGATAAGAAAGGCCGAGACTTTCCACCAAGCCAAAGAGATGCACAAGCATTTCCTTTCCGTAGATACACATACCGATACTCCTTTCTGGTTTAAACGTGCCGGATTCAACATCGCCGACCGGGAACGTAACCGGGTAAACATCCCTAAGATGCAAGAAGGGAAACTAGACGGGGTGTTCCTTGCGGCCTTCATCGGACAAGGTAAACGTGATGAGGTCTCTTTACAAGAAGCCGTACAAAAAGTAACAGGCTTGATCGAAGGTATTCGCAAGCAAGCTGAATTGAATAAGGATTTATGTGGCATCGCCGTTACGAACCAAGACTTCATCCGCTTGAAGAATGAAGGGAAAAAAGCGTTCTTTATCGGTATAGAGAATGGATACGGCATTGGTAAGGATCTGGCGAATATCGCTAAGTTCAAGGCGATGGGTGTCAATTATATCACGCTCTGCCACTCCTACGATAACGATATTTGCGACTCATCCACCCATACCAAGAAAGAATGGGACGGTTTAAGTCCGTTTGGTGAAGAGGTTGTGAAAGAGATGAATCGCCAAGGTATCATGGTGGATATGTCTCATGCCTCTGAGAAGTCATTTTGGGATGTTATCAAATTGTCCAAGGCCCCGATCATCTGCTCGCATTCCTCATCCATGGCGATGTGCAAGCACGACCGTAACCTGACCGACGAACAACTAAAGGCCCTTGCCCAAAATGGAGGCGTAGCGCAAGTTTGCTTGCTCGACCGCTATATCAATGAGGATTATAAAAACGCGAGCCTTACCGACGCGATCGAACATATCGATCATATGGTGAAAGTCGCCGGTATCGATCATGTAGGTATCGGCTCTGATTTTGATGGCGGTGGCGGAATTATCGGTTGCGAAAGTGACAACGATTTCATACAGATCACTGTTAAATTAATAGAGAAAGGATATACAGAGGAAGATATCGCCAAGATATGGGGTGGAAACTTGATGCGTGTATTAGACGAGGTTCAAGCGACTGCCTCCGTAAAAACATTATAAACAAAACAGATTTATGATCAGATTATTTTTTGCGTTATTGAGTTTTGCTCTTTTATCATGTGGAGCCAAAGGAACCAAAGAGACAGGTAATATGCCGGAGATCAAAAAACAACCGATCGCCTCAGCTGTTCCCGATTTCAACGCAGACAGCGCTTACGCCTATGTAGCGAACCAAGTCGCTTTTGGTCCCCGTGTACCTAACACGGCGGCTCATAAAGCATGCGGGGATTACTTAGCATCTGAATTGAAGCGCTTTGGCGCCAAAGTCTACCAACAGGAAGCGATACTGACCGCCTACGACGGAACGAAGCTGGAAGCGAGAAACATCATAGGCTCGTTTGATCCGGAGAATAGTAAACGTATTTTACTATTCGCGCATTGGGACAGCCGTCCCTATTCGGACCACGATCCCGATCCTTCCAAGCACCGAACTCCATTGGACGGGGCGGACGATGGCGGTAGTGGTGTAGGTGCCTTATTGGAAATCGCCCGCCAAATCGGACAAAAAGTCCCGGGTATCGGTATCGATATTATTTTCTTCGATGCGGAGGATTATGGTACGCCGGAATTCGTAACCGATTATACACCGGATAGCTGGTGCCTAGGTACCCAGTTCTGGGCAAAAAATCCGCATGTCCCCAATTATACGGCGGAATACGGAATCTTATTGGATATGGTGGGCGGCAAGAACGCCACGTTTTTCAAGGAGCAACAATCCTTACGTGCGGCAGCCCCGATCGTCGAGATGGTATGGAGCGCGGCCCGCGATCTGGGATATGGCAAATATTTCATTAACGCCGCAGGTGGAGCCATCACAGACGATCACCAATATGTGATTAGCGGACGTAATATCCCGAGTATCGACATCATTAACTACGACCCTGAGTCTAAAACAGGTTTCGCCAGTTATTGGCATACTCAAAAAGATAATATGGAGAATATAGACCGTGAGACTCTAAAAGCTGCCGGTCAAACCGTACTGGAAGTAATATACAATCGATAAAATACTGATAAAATGACAATCAATGAACTTCAAGACAATGTAATCGAAGAATTCTCAGTCTTCGACGATTGGATGGACAAATATGCGTTATTAATAGATCTGGGAAATTCACTTCCCCCGCTTGATGAGAAATATAAAACGGAAAGTAACTTGATCGAGGGTTGCCAAAGCCGGGTTTGGTTCCAAGCGGATTATGTGGATGGAAAGATTATTTTCCAAGGAGAAAGCGACGCCGTGATCGTAAAAGGTATCGTATCCCTTTTGATCAATATCCTATCCGGCCATACCCCGCAGGAGATACTGGATGCCGATCTTTACTTTATCGACAAGGTAGGATTAAAAGAGCATTTATCCCCTACTCGTTCCAACGGGTTGGTAGCGATGGTGAAGCAAATGCGTCTATACGCGATGGCTTACCGAGCAAAGGAACAACAATAAAAACAGGTATTTTCACACGTATATAGGCACGAGCCGATACGTATATACGTGTAAGCCTACACCGATATAGGCATAGCCTCATACGTATATACGCATAAGGTTATGCCTATATACGTATTAAAAACCGAGTGTAAGCTGCTCCGGTAAGAGCGTAAAAGTCTTGCGATGATAAGGTGTGATGCCGCATTCCCGGATCGCTTCCCTGTGGGCCTTGGTAGGATAGCCTTTATTGTCCAGCCAATGATAAGCGGGGTATTCCAAGGCCAATTCATTCATATAATCATCCCGATACGTTTTAGCTAATACAGAAGCGGCGGCGATACTCAGGTATTTTCCGTCGCCTTTTACTACGGTCGTATGCGGAATATCGGGATAAGGGGTAAAACGGTTTCCATCGATCAATAAATGTTCTGGAAGTACTTTCAATTGCTCGATCGCACGATGCATAGCCAAGAAAGAGGCTTTCAAAATATTAATCTTATCGATCTCTTCCGGGCTGACGATGCCTACCGCCCAAGCGATCGCCTCACGCTCGATAACGGGACGAAGCTTATACCGTTTCTTCTCGCTTAATTGCTTGCTATCGTTTAAATCCTCATTCTTAAAATCTTCCGGAAGAATCACGGCGGCGGCGAATACCGCACCCGCCAAGCAGCCTCTTCCCGCCTCATCACACCCAGCCTCTACACGCCCGGTTTCCATATAGGGTAATAACATATCCCAGTTTATTATTTATCGTATATATAGCTTACATTATTTTTGCTCCTTCACAATCCAAGGGCGAAGCACGAACCAAGCGAATGCCGTAGCGGCGATCACCCCGCAAGTATTCGCCAAGAAATCAAACCAATCCCCACCCCGGTACGTCGTACAATATTCTTGCAATATCTCAATAATCCCACTCATAACGATCGGGCATAAAACCGCCCCGATCCAAGCATGCCATAATACCGTCTCATACTTCCGGTGATTCCGCAAGAACTCCAGCCATAGCATACCCGACATCCCCCCATACATACAGAAATGAACCACCTTGTCCACACCCGGGAATAAAGGGATATCATCCATCCTCGGCGGCTTAAAGAACGACAAGTAAATAACGATCAATATAATCGCCAGTGAAAACGGATATTTCTTAATATAATACATCATACTCAAAACATCTTCCGAACTCGTTCCACACCTGCGATGAACGTATCGATCTCCTCTTTCGTATTATAAAAGGAGAAAGACGCCCGCACCGTCCCCTCGATCCCTAAGGCATGCATCAAAGGCTGGGCACAATGATGCCCTGTACGAACCGCTATTCCCAAACGGTCCAGCAACATCCCCATATCGTAATGATGGATATTACCCACCAAAAAAGAAAGCACCGCTCCTTTATGATCCGCTTGTCCGAAAATACGCATCCCTTCGATCGTATTTAATCCAGCGGTCGCATATCGCAAAAGCTCATCCTCATAAGCAGCTATATTCTCTATACCGATCCGGTCTACATACCGCAAGGCTTCCGCCAACGCCGTGCTACCAATATAATCCGGAGTTCCCGCCTCAAACTTAAAGGGAAGCTCATTAAAAGTTGTCTTCTCGAACGAGACCGTAGCGATCATCTCGCCTCCTCCCTGATACGGAGGAAGTTTATCCAACCACTCCTCTTTACCATACAAGACCCCGATACCCGTCGGTCCGTAAATCTTATGACCAGAGAAAACATAGAACTCCGCATCCAAGTCCTGCACATCCACCTTCATATGCGGAACGGCTTGAGCCCCGTCTACCAACACCGGTACGCCTTGTTCATGAGCGATCTCGATCATCGCCTTTACCGGATTTACCGTACCCAAGACGTTAGACACATGAGTCACGGAAACCAGACGAGTCTTATCCGAGAATAATTTACGATACTCATCCAGATTTAACTCCCCTTTCTCATTCATCGGGATCACCTTCAACGTAATACCTTTCCGGGCCGCTTGTATCTGCCAAGGAACGATATTGGAATGATGCTCCATCACGGACACGATCACCTCATCCCCTGCCGACATACATTCATCCGTAAAGCTGGAAGCGATCAAATTAATGGATTCCGTAGTTCCCCGGGTAAAAATAATCTCATTCGAGGAACGGGTATTCAAGAAATGCTGTACCGTTTTGCGAGCCTCCTCATGCGCCTCTGTCGCCGCTTGGCTCAAGAAATGTACGCCTCGGTGGATATTGGCGTTTACGTTATAATATCCATTCTCTATCTTTTCTACCACTTGACGAGGTTTCTGGGTAGTAGCGCCATTATCAAAATATATCAGCGGTTTATCGTATATCTTATGATCCAAGATCGGAAAGTCTTTTCGGATCGCTTGAACGTCTAACATAGTCTTACTTCTTTTTGTCTTAAAATTACGAGAGCCAAAGATACAAAAAAAAGGCTTTCTCGCTGAAAGAAAGCCTTTTTTATCATTACCTAACAGATATTACGCCTACACTTTATCCTCTACTCGCACGCCTACTTTTCTCTTCCAAAGTCAAAGTACGGAGACTCTGTACGGGCGTTGTCCATTAAGGATGCTAGTTCTTTTACCTTATCGGGATACTTCTCCGCTAGATTCGTATCCTCATGTATATCATTACTTAAATCATACAGTTCCAATATAGTTTCACCCACGATCGGTTGCCGGATTAGTTTCCATTTACCGGAGCGCAATGCTTCCCGGCCATTCAACTCGTGAAATTCCCAATATAAATAATCATGGGCCTGTTGATTTTTCTTTGATAACAAGGTTGGTAAGAAAGAGATTCCATCCGTCTGTTCGGGCAAAACCGTACCTGTAAGCTCTGCCAACGTAGGCATGACATCCCAGAATGCGCTTATATGATCCGATTGAGCTCCGGCCTTGATCGTACCCGGGCACCATGCCACCATAGGTATACGGATACCTCCTTCATATACATCCCGTTTGATCCCCCTGAAAGGTCCGTAGCTCTTAAAAAAGTCCGGATCAGCTCCACCCTCATGATGCGGGCCGTTATCGCTGGTAAAAATCACGATCGTATTCTTATCCAAACCCAACTCTTTCAATTCAGCCATTACATCCCCCACGTATTCATCCAACCGGGAGACCATGGCGGCAAAGGAGGCCAAGGGTTTCTCCGAGGTGTTATAACCGCCATACACTTTATCAAACTTACCAATATAAGGAGTCTCCTCGAATGAGTTCTCGTACATCTTATAAATAGAATCATGCGGAAGATTCAATTCCGCATGAGGCAGCGTATAAGTAAGCATCGCAAAGAATGGTTGCTCCTTATGATCCCGGATGAACTTCAAAGCTTGCTCATGAATCAAATCTTGTGAATATGTCTTGCAAGCATTGTTCTCGTTTTCAGGAAAAAGAACCTTCTCCTCATTATGCCATAAATGATCCGGATAGAAGGAATGCGACTGCCGTTGGCAATTATACCCATAAAACTCATCGAAGCCCATCTTATTAGGAATGGAGACAGAGCCCGGATTTCCCAACCCCCATTTACCAAAGATACCGGTCGTATAACCGGCCGATTTCATTAATTTACCCAACGTATAGGTATCCTCCCGCATCGGCTGTTGGCCTTCGGGCGTGATCTCCCGGTTTCCCCGGACTTGCGTATGTCCCGTATGCAATCCGGTCATCAAGGAGCAACGGGAAGGGGCACTCACCGTACATCCGGCATAATGCTGCGTGAACAACATTCCCTCCTTCGCCATCCGGTCTATATTGGGAGTCTTGATAATCTGTTGGCCATAACAGCCAACATCTCCATATCCTAAATCATCCGCTAAGATATACACAACATTCATAGGACGCTCCGGAGCTTTTTCGCAACCGGACATTCCGATAAGCAGCAATGTCCCGGATATACATAAAGTCAATTGTGTTTTCATATACCTTTAAAATAAATAGAAGTGTTAGAAACCAATTACAATCTTCTGATCCTGATTCGTAGACAAACGGTTCGTCCGTACCTTAACCCTTCCCATACGGTCCGAGGCATCGAAGTACCAGCCTTCTTGTCCGGCATTGAACGCTTCGGGGGAGATGGCAGATAGCGGCTTCCCGGCTACGGTTACGTTTGACGGGCTGGATTCTGAGCGGACATCCAATAGGTAAGTACGCTCTTGGTAACGTCCTTTATAATCTCCTTTCGCTTTCGCTATATCCACGGTGATCGTTCCTTTCTCACCTTTTGGGGAGGAAACAGAGATCAAGGTACAGGCAAACTCGCCTTTCTTATAATCACGGGTGAGACCGTCGTCTTCATATAAATTGAAAGAGGTGTTTCCATAGGGATATAAGTCCAAGGTCAAGACATCCGCAGGTTTCTCACCGACATAATTCATATCCGGGTACATCGGGATAATGGCGCCTTGACGGATAAATACCGGGCAAATATCCAGTTTAGCCTCATATTTATCCAACCACTTGCCACCCTCGTATTTCTTTCCGGTCCAATAGTCGTACCATTCTCCGGCAGGGAAGTAAATACTATCACGTACGTTCTTACGGGTATATACAGGAGCAACCATCATCCACTCGCCACTCATAAATTGATATTGGGTGGTCGTATCACGGGTAACCACGTCATCCGGGAATTCCAGTACCATCGCACGAGCCATCGGTACACCGGTCGTATGCGCCTCATGACAATAGGTATAGGCGTACGGGTTCAGACGCATCTTCAGCTTTAAGAATTTACGGTTGATATCCGTGTACGGATGCCCATATACCCAAGGCTGACGGTCGGCATCCGCCCAGCCGCTCATGGTCATAAAGATCGGGGTGAAAACCTTCCATTGCAAGTCGCGGGTATAGGTTTTCGGAGAACCGCCGAAGATACCGTCCACATCGCTAGTAGCGGCGTTCATGGCGGAAAGGCCGGCACCCGTGATCGTCGGGATATGGTAACGGATATAATCCCAGTTGCTCACTTGATCACCGCTCCATACCGTAGAATACCGCTGGGTTCCGGCCCAACCGCAAACAGCCCATACGAAGCCCCGTTCGTTCGTATTGTTCTCGATACCCTCGAATGCGGATTTACAGCCGTTCAAGGCAAACTCATAGCCTTCTCCAACCCAAGCCACATCCAATTTACACAGGCGGGTACCACATTTACCAACCTCGTAGGCAATCTTATCCACACCATTCTCTGTCCATAAGCCCGTATGGAAGCCTCGTTTACCTAATTCCGTCACAACAGAATCCAATTTCACATAGCCGCAACCATAGCCATCGTTCGGCAAGATCCAGCCACGGGGCATATCATATTCCACATATTTATCAGCAACTTGGCTGATTACGTCCGGGGTGGATTGAGGCCATCCGGTGCGCTGTTCCCCTTTGTTATAGCAGTCAGCGTCTCCCATCGTAAGCATCCACATCGCCGGCATAAAAGGTTTTCCGGTGATATCCGTATAGTCGTTCAATAGGTCTTTCAAGGAAGGGCCGTAGAAGTAGAACGCGTCAAAGCGATTCTCGTTATGCGTCAACTGACTGGTGAAGCCCATCAGCTTAAAGCCATCATCATAGCTCTTGCCCAGCATCTCCGTGCCGTTGAAGGCATAATGTCCCGGGGCAAACGTATTGCGGAATACGCCATATCCTTTCGTGGACATATAGAAGGGAGCCGGGTTAGAGGATTGATCTTCATCCCAACCGGTCACCTCGATATCCGCTTCCTTCCCAGCGTATGAGAAATTACCTTGTTGCATACCGCAACCGTAGAAATCCTCATCACCGCTACGGCGCATCGTTTGGGTCGTTTTTAGTCCGAAGGCAAGTGGTTCGGCCTCCTCGTAGATCACGGCACGGTTATTCTTGTCATACATGGCGAAACGAATAGGGTTCTTATAGACACGTACGACACATTGGGGAGTCGTGAACTTATAATAGCTGCCGTTGTCGGCCATGGAGACTCTCGGGTTCTTTACCGCATAATCCACAACGATCGAGTTTGCCGCCGGATTGGTATATTCCCCATCCGGTGCCAACCAGATACGGAAGATATCATCCCGGTAAAACATCAACTTAACCTTAGCGTACCCGGAGACGAACTCATATTCCGTGTTGCTGATCTTATTGAACTTCGTCAACTTACCCAAGTTCATACGGGCGGCGAACAGGTTCGCTTTTAATACGTTGTTTGACGAACGCTCATCCTTCGGGTATTGGATAGCGAACTCTATTTTATAGGAGCCCATCTGGGTTAGGTCGGTAGCGGGGAAAGCTACCTCATATTCCTCTTGTTTAGCGATCGGATGCCCGGAGGCGGTTACCGTGGCGGTTAGTTTCTGACCGTTGTTCAAGGAGGCGGTTACCGTGAAATCCTCGTCTACGGGCTGGGAACCAACGTTCTTCAGCTTCACTTTCAACACGTCTTCCTTCGTGAACGTATTCCCGGTTTCTTGGTGTGAGGTCACTTTCTCCAAAGCCAAATCATGCGCGAAAGGCTCTGTCAGCTCAATATCATCGACCATCCAATACCAAGAGAAGATATCCCGCCAGAAGAAACGCAAGTAGACAGTTTTCTGGTTCGCGGCTACCTCGCTGATGTTAATCTCCTCATTCACCGGGGCGTGAAGCTGGGTAGCGGCGGGGATCTTATCCATCACGTTATACTCTTTCCAATTCACCCCGTCGTTGCTGACGCCAACCCAAAGGCCGGCACGTTTTCCGGTGAACCAATTATTCCAACGAAACAAGTGCTGGAATTTCAATACCACATCGTTCTTTCCCGCGCAATCGATAGCGCTGGTCTGGAAATAGCCGTTCGGGTATTCCTCCCGTTGATTCCACTTCGTGATCTCCTCCCCGGTGACTACGCCCGGCCGGAATTGCATATGATAGCCACGACTCGTAGAGGCGATGGGAGGCGCTTGTTGCTCAAACTGGAAAGAACCGGGATAAGGCTGATCGGTAACAATCCATTCACACTTTGCCGATTTCGTCGAATCGACAATCATCCAGCCGTCGGGTAATTTCCCGGCAGAGAAATCTTCTTTCCAAAAACTTTGTTGTGCGGACAGGGAGGAAACGCAACCTGTCAGAAGCATGGATACAATTAGACTTTTTATCATTTGAATTAGTTGATTAGATTTAGGCAGTAAAGATAGTCTTAATTTACGAGGGTTCGCAAACGTTCGCGTGATTTTTATTCTCTTTTCGCTGGGCGGAAACGTGTTATTATCAATGGAATCCTTCTATCTTCGCGTATGTACAACCTTGTCATATAAATCAATAAACATATATCATGAACAGACATTTATTCTTGAGCCTTTTACTGGCCCTTTTCGCTTCCAGTACGCTTTCAGCCGATAACCTTAAAATCGAGCCGGCCTTCTGGTGGAGCGGTATGAAGAACCCGGAACTCCAGCTGATGGTGTATGGTAAAGATATCGCTGGATATCTCCCTAGCGTGAAATATCCCGGCGTACAGTTGAAAAGCTCGGTAGCGTTGGAAAGCCCGAATTACCTATTGATCTATCTGGACGTGGAAAAGGCCAAGCCCGGCAGGTTTGATATCACGTTCACGAAGGACAAAAAGAGTTTCAATTACTCGTATGAGTTGAAGGCCCGTAAACCGAACGCCGATCGGATCAAGGGGTTTGACTCTTCCGACGTGCTTTATCTCATCATGCCGGATCGTTTCGCGAACGGAGATCCCTCGAACGACCAGATCCCGATGCGTACCTCTTATAAGGTAGACCGTAACAGCCCGAACGCCCGTCACGGAGGCGACTTGGCCGGTATCGAACAGCATTTGGATTATATCGAAGATCTGGGCGTTACCGCTATCTGGTTGAACCCGGTATTGGAGAATGACATGGAGGGAGGCTCTTATCACGGATATGCCACGACGGATTATTATCGGGTAGACCCACGCTTCGGCACGAACGAGGATTACGTCCGCTTGATCGAGAAGACACACGAGCGGGGTATGCGTGTCGTAATGGATATGATCTTCAACCATTGTGGAAGCGATCATCCTTGGATGAAAGATATCCCTAGCCACGACTGGTTTAATAATCTCGATAACTACGTGCAGACCAACCACGATAAAGAGGCTTATTTCGATCCTTACGTCTCGGATTATGATAAGGAGACGATGCTGAACGGCTGGTTTGTCCCGAGCATGCCGGACTTGAACCAAAAGAACCCACATGTAGCCAAATACCTTATCCAGAACTCTATCTGGTGGATCGAGTATTGCGGCGTGGATGGTATCCGTCAAGATACGTATCCGTATGCCGACGTGGACATGATGCGGAATTGGTGTACGGAGGTCATGAACGAGTATCCGGAGTATAACATCGTAGGCGAGGCGTGGATGAACTACACGATCGGTTCCGCTTATTGGCAGAAAGGCAGCCGGTTGAACTTCGGACAGGATACCGAGCTGAAATCGGTAATGGATTTCCGCTTGATGGGTATCGCAAGCAAGGCGTTCCATGAGGAGACTGGGTATTCCGGAGGCTTGCATACGATCTTCGAGCATATGTGTTATGATTATGTATATCCCGATATCTATAACGTATTGCGTTTCTTGGAGAACCATGATACGGATCGTTTTCTTCCCTCCATGCCTAAGTCTGTCGATGATTTGTACGCGTTCAAGCAAGGGGTGACATTCTTGTTGACGATCCCCGGTATTCCCCAGCTCTATTACGGGCAGGAGTTGCTGATGAATGGCACCAAGGAGAAGGGAGACGGATATATCCGCTTGGATGTTCCCGGTGGCTGGCCCGGCGACAAGGTGAATCAATTCGAGGCATCCGGTCGCAGCGAGGTGCAAAATGACGCGTGGAATTTCCTCCGCACTTTATTGAAATGGCGCAAGGGCAACGCTGTCATCGCCAAGGGCAAGATGAAACATTTCATGGTGAACCAAGGTGTCTACGTGTACGAGCGCAGTCTGGATGGCCGGAGCGTATTGGTCTTGATGAATGGCAGCGATAAGGAGGTGAACCTACCGTTGGCCCGCTATGCGGAAGTATTGCGAGGTAAAACCTCCGGAAAAGAGATATTAACCGGAAAGGAGATTCCATTGGGAGACGAATTATCCTTGGCACCGAAAGGGATTTTCGTGCTGGAAATGTGATACCATTAGCCCCGATGATTTTTCATTCGGGGACCTATTTATAGATTACTAATAATTAAATCGGGAGGCCTTAAACCTCCCGATTTTCTTTTCATATATACTATTTTAATCTCTTTTCAAGAATCAATTGATGCCTGCATTGAATGCCGTTCTCCCAGATAGGTTCGGCATAGTTCCGCACGAAATAATCGCGATCTACGGCAACCAAGTCGAAGCCTTCCTGTTGATAAAGCATCATCGGGCCGGCGGCTGAGGTTCCGGTGCAAATACGCAAAAGCTCGACATCTTGAGCCGGAGCCCATTTATTAGATACATGCCGTAATAGTTTCCGGGCGATTCCTCGCCGACGGAAGATATCCGCCACGGCAAGGTTCATAATCTCCGCCTTGCCACCCTCCTCCTTGCGAACCACGATCACGCCGGCAACGGAATTTCGTACCGTAGCGATAAAGCAATCCGAATCCTTTAGGTAAGCCTCGACTTTCTCCCGATCCGGATCGGCTTCCAGCAGTAACTCATAAGGAGGAAATAAAGCTACTTGTATCTCCGGCTCCCCGCCCACGACGATCTCTACTATATTTCCGTCAGGATCTCGGATTACACCCTCATAGTAACCATCCCCGGAAGTGCGGGTCTCACCGGCGATCGTGTATCCATCCATCCGGAAACGTTCGATCATTTGATCCACTTGCTCCTTCGTATCCGCATGAAAGGCCAGATGAGCCAAGCCGATATGATCCTTGTCGTAAGCCTCAGTAATATCTTGCCGTTGCATGATCTCCAAAGCGGGGCCACTCTCGAAAGAGACGAAATAAGAGGCGAATCCTTTTTTCGAATTCACATATTTCTCGTTACTCTTACCATTGAAATACTTTACATAGAAATCCCGTAAACGTTCCAAATGATTCGTCCATAGGGCGATGTGTGTTAACTGCATAAGTTGGAGGTTTTAATTTGTCACTGCCAAAGATATAAAAAAATCAGACATGGTTCCCTACATTATCGTCGGGATAATCCATGTCTGATTACTGTTTTCTTCTTATTCGCAATTATTTACAAATCCGGCAACCGGCGCATTTAGCCAGTTCACCGCGGAAACGTTTCTCTACCAGTTTATGCAAACGGTCTTTCAACGCCTCCAAGCGTACATGGTCGATCACGTCGGAAGTGAAAGCCACGCTCAATAACATACGGGCCTCGTCACGCGGGATACCGCGACTTTGCATATAGAACAAGGCGTTCTCATCCAACTGGCCGGTAGTCATACCGTGCGAGCATTTTACATCATCCGCATAAATCTCCAGTTGCGGCTTGCTATACATACGTGCCTCACGGGTAGCGCACAGATTACGGTTCGTCTGGTAAGCGGCGGTCTTCTGGGCATCCTCTTTCACCAAGATACGTCCGCTGAAGACACCTACGGCATGATCATTCAGTACGTTCTTGAACAACTCGTTGCTGGTACAATTCGGGACCGCGTGGGTAATATGGCTATAGGTATCCATCTGTTGCTCCTTGTCCAGAACGGACATACCGCATAAGGTAGACTCGGCATACTCGCCATTCAGTTCCACGTAATAATTGTTGCGAGTCAAGCCATTCGTCAACGTAATGCCGTTTACCAAGACATTGGTCGAGGCCGCCTGCTTTACGTGTACGGAAGAGAAACGGGTCGTAGACTCGCTGCTTTCTTCCAAATCATAATAATCAAAGCGAGCACCTTCCTCCGCGAAAATCTCAACCACTTGAGTCGCCAAGAATTTCACGTCATCGATACTATGATCGCAAACCAATAGCTTCGCTTCCGAATGAGGTTCCATAATCACCAGAACACGACGGTTCGCCATCGTATCCACATCGCTACGGAAAATATTCACCAATTGGATAGGACGCTCAACCACGACATTTTTCGGTACATACACCACGAAACCATCTTGGGCTAACATCGTATTCAACGCGATAATACCATCCTTGCTACTCGGCGCCGCCTTTCCGTAATACTTGGAAGCGATCTCCGGATATTGCTCCGTAAAAGCCTTCAACCCTCCAGCATACACGCCTTCCGGCAAATGCGCTTTTGGCAATTCCTTATCGTAAAACGTATCGTTCACGACAAAGTATAACGATGTGCTCAGGTTCGGCACGTCACAACGGAACACGTCATAAGGATTCACCGGGATAGCGACCCGGTTGATATTCAAACCGTAATCCGGAGCGAACGCTTGGGCTACATCCGTATATTTATAATCCTCGCTTCTCGTGGAGGGGAATCCGAGTCGCTCAAAGTTCGCCAAGGCATCAGCCCTAAGGGCATTCATCACCGGCGTACTATGACGACATACCAGATCCTCACATTGGGCGAAAAGATCGATATATTGTTGCTCGGCCTTCATATTACTCATCTCCCATCTCTTTCTTGATCCAGTCGTAACCTTTCTCTTCTAGTTCCAAGGCCAATTCCGGACCGGCGGTCTTCACGATACGGCCTTTGTAAAGCACATGAACCACATCCGGCTTGATGTAATCCAGCAGACGCTGATAGTGCGTGATTACGATAGCGGCATTCTCCGGAGTCCTCAACTGGTTCACGCCATGCGCTACGATACGCAAGGCATCGATATCCAAACCACTATCCGTCTCATCCAAGATCGCCAATTTCGGCTCTAACATCGCCATTTGGAAGATCTCGTTCCGCTTTTTCTCTCCACCGGAGAAACCTTCGTTCACGCTACGGCTGGCCAATTTATTATCTAGCTCGACGATCGCACGCTTCTCACGCATCAATTTCAAGAAGTCCGTAGCCGAAACCGGTTCCAGACCGTTATATTTACGGTGCTCGTTCAACGCCGCACGCATAAAGTTCACCATACTAACTCCCGGGATCTCGACCGGATATTGGAAGCTCAAGAAAATACCCTCACGGCTACGATCCTCGGGAGAAAGATCCAGCAGATTCTTACCGTTGAAGATAACCTCTCCTTCCGTTACCTCAAAAGCGGGATTACCTACCAATACACTACTTAACGTACTTTTTCCGGAACCGTTCGGTCCCATGATAGCATGTACCTCACCCGCTTTCACCGACAGGTTGATACCTTTCAATATCTCTTTGCCATTTACGTTGGCATGTAAATTCTTAACCTCTAACATCTTTTCTAATTGAAAATTGAAAGTTGAAAATTGAAAATTATTCTATCCTACGCTGCCTTCCAGCGAGATCGTTAGTAATTTCTGAGCCTCGACGGCGAACTCCATCGGTAACTTATTCATTACCTCACGGGCATATCCATTCACGATCAAACCGACAGCCTCTTCTACCGAGATACCCCGTTGCTGGCAGTAGAACAATTGCTCCTCGCTGATCTTACTCGTCGTAGCCTCATGCTCCACGATCGCCGTCTCATTCTGAATATCAGCGTAAGGGAACGTATGAGCTCCACAAGTAGAGCTTAGTAACAAACTATCGCATTGGCTATGATTACGGGCTCCTTCCGCACGGGCGGACACCTTCACCAACCCCCGATAGCTATTCTGGCTATGACCGGCAGAGATACCCTTGGATACGATCGTACTTTTCGTATTCTTACCCAGATGGATCATCTTCGTACCCGTATCGGCCTGTTGATAATTATTGGTCACGGCAACCGAGTAAAACTCACCTACCGAGTTATCACCCGCCAAGATACAGCTCGGATATTTCCAAGTGATCGCCGAACCGGTCTCTACTTGCGTCCAAGAGATCTTGCTACCCTCACCCTTGCACAAACCTCGTTTCGTCACGAAGTTATAGATACCGCCTTTACCTTCCTTATCACCCGGATACCAGTTCTGTACGGTAGAATACTTCACCTCGGCACGCTCGTTCGCCACGATCTCCACGATAGCGGCATGCAATTGGTTCTCGTCACGCATCGGCGCCGTACATCCTTCCAGATAACTTACATACGCCTCATCGTCAGCGACAATCAAGGTACGCTCGAACTGTCCGGTATTAGCGGCATTGATACGGAAATACGTACTCAACTCCATCGGGCAACGTACGCCCTTCGGTATATAAACAAACGAACCGTCCGAGAACACAGCCGAATTCAAGGCGGCGAAGAAATTATCACGATAGCCTACCACGCTGCCCAAATACTTCTGCACCAAGTCCGGATGATGTTGTACAGCCTCGCTGAACGAACAGAAAATAATCCCCTTCTCCGCGAGATTCTCCTTGAAAGTAGTCTTCACGGAAACACTATCCATCACGGCGTCTACCGCCATTCCGCTTAAATGCTTCTGTTCTTCCAAAGGAATACCCAGTTTATCGAATGTTTTCAACAACTCAGGATCTACCTCATCCAAGCTCTTTGGTCCCTCTTTTTTCTTAGGGGCGGCATAATAGATAATGTCCTGATAATCGATCGGCGGGATATTCAAGTGAGGCCATGTAGGCATCTCCAACGTCTGCCAATGGCGAAAAGCCTTCAAACGGAACTCGAGTAACCATTCCGGCTCGTTCTTCTTGGCAGAGATAATACGGACCGTCTCCTCGTCTAATCCACGATGGATCACCTCCGTATCAATATCGGTAACGAAGCCATATTTATAATCTCCGCTCGTTACCTCATTAATTATATGATTTGAATCCTGCATAATTAAAAATTAACCATTGATAAAAGCCCTTCATTCTCCTAATGAAAACAAATTATGTGGGAAAATTGTTGGTACTATTTGCTTCACGCTATAATAAAAACGAGATTCTATCTTCGATTGGCGATGAATCAAGACCGATCCGCGATCCACGAACTCCAGCGCGTTCAACAGCAAACTGGTAAAGACCAAAACGACCAGCAACCCGAAAAAACCACCAAACAAATGGTTGATAACGCTCAACGGTGTCGCCCCTACCACCTTGGTAACCAGTTCACCCACTAGGATAAACACCCCCATAATCAAGATAAAACCCGCTATATAACTCAAGATCGTAACCCCTTCTTCCGGAAACCAACCCAACGCCAAGATATATCCTTTCAGCCAAGCCGCCGCTTTCCCGCAGAAAAAGATAGCGATCACTAGGGCTATAAGCGAAACAACCTGTTTGATGATTCCATCAAACAGGCCCTTCACAAATCCTATCCCTGCCAGACATAGCAATGTAATGTCCAACCAGTTCATCGTTATAACGTCTTCTTTATTTCTGTCTCTTCGTAAGCCTCGATCATATCGCCCACTTGGATATCGTTGAAGTTCGTAATATTCAAACCGCAATCCAAGCCAGCCACGACCTCTTTCGCATCGTCCTTGAAACGTTTCAAAGAACCTAGCTCACCGGCATAGATAACGATACCGTCACGTATCAAACGGATCTTGTTCGTACGTTTGATCTTGCCTTCCTTAACCATACATCCGGCAACCGTACCGACCTTGGTGATCTTGAATACCTGCTGAACTTCCACATAAGCGGTAATCTCCTCCTTGATCTCCGGAGAAAGCATGCCTTCCATAGCGCTCTTCACCTCCTCGATCGCATCGTAGATGATAGAATACAAACGGATCTCCACACCTTCCTTCTCGGCGTTTCTACGTGCTTGCAAAGACGGACGAACTTGGAATCCGATAATGATAGCGTTCGAAGCCGCTGCCAAAACCACATCCGACTCGGAAATCTGGCCAACCGCCTTGTGAATTACGTTCACCTGAATCTCCTCGGTAGACAAACGGATCAAGGAGTCGGACAAAGCCTCTACGGAACCATCCACGTCACCCTTCACGATCACGTTCAACTCTTGGAAGTTACCCACGGCGATACGACGTCCGATATCATCCAAAGTAAGCATCTTCTGCGTACGAAGACCTAACTCACGCTGCAATTGCTCACGACGGTTAGCGATCTCACGCGCCTCTTGCTCAGTCTCCAATACATTAAATGTATCACCGGCCTGAGGAGCACCATTCAAACCGAGGATCAATACCGGCTCGGAAGGACCGGCCTTCTCCACCCGTTGATTACGCTCGTTGAACATCGCCTTGATACGTCCTTGATGAGTTCCCGCCAAAACGATATCTCCCATCTTCAACGTACCGTTCTCCACCAATATGGTAGATACATAGCCACGTCCCTTGTCCAAAGAAGACTCGATGATAGAACCAACCGCACGTTTTTTCGGATTCGCTTTCAAATCCAACAGGTCGGCCTCCAACAAGACCTTCTCCAACAACTCCTCGACACCGATACCTTTCTTAGCGGAGATCTCCTGACTCTGGTACTTACCCCCCCAGTCTTCCACCAAGTAATTCATATTCGCCAACTCCTCCTTGATCTTCTCAGGATTAGCATGTGGCTTATCGATTTTATTAATAGCGAAAACAATAGGAACGCCGGCAGCCGAAGCGTGATTAATCGCCTCAATCGTCTGAGGCATCACGTTATCATCAGCGGCCACGATAATAATCGCGATATCCGTCACCTTCGCGCCACGGGCACGCATAGCGGTAAACGCCTCATGACCCGGAGTATCCAAGAACGTGATACGGCGGCCATTCTGCAACTTCACGTTGTAGGCTCCGATATGCTGCGTGATACCACCGGCCTCACCGGCAATTACGTTCGCGCTACGGATATTATCCAATAAAGAAGTCTTACCATGGTCAACGTGTCCCATCACCGTTACGATAGGCGGACGGGCTACCCAATCCTCCTCGTTATCATCTTCCTCATCAGCGTTGATCGCCTCGACAACATCCGCGCTTACATATTCAGTCTTATAACCGAACTCCTCAGCCACAATATTGATCGTCTCCGCATCCAGGCGCTGATTGATCGAAACCATAAGGCCGATGCTCATGCAAGTACCGATAACCTCCGTTACAGATACGTCCATCATGTTCGCCAAGTCGTTGGCCGTAACGAACTCGGTCAGCTTCAATACCTTGCTTTCCAGTTCTTCCTGTTCCATCAACTCGTGCTCACGTTTCACAGCGGCGTCACGTTTATCACGACGGTATTTAGCCCCCTTATTATTCTTATTATTCTTGTTGGTCAAGCGAGCCAAAGTCTCCTTAATCTGCTTTTGAACATCCTCTTCACTAACTTCCGCTTTCACCGGCTTCTTCAAGCGAGGTTTACGGTCGTTATTCGGACGATCGTCACGATTCGGCCGCGGATAATTCGTACCCGGCGTATTATTCACGTCTACCCGATCTTTCTTGATACGTTTACGCTTCTTCTTAGCGTCACCTTCCTCACCCGGCTTAGCAGGAGCGTTCGGTTTAATCAAAGTCGGCGAATTCGGACTCTTATGAGGAGCGCCCGGACCGTTGCTATTATTACCCGGCCGATTGTTATTAAACTTTTGCTTCTCATCACGCTCTTTCCGCTTCTCCTCCTTCGTTTTCTTCTTCGGACGAGTCGATTGGTTAAGCGCATCCAAGTCAATCTTACCGGTTACCTTGATCTTTGATTCCAATTTAACCGAGTTCAAACGGAAAAGATTATCGTCTTTTTCCTCGGTCTTCTCTACTTCCTGTTCCGGTTTCACACTTTCCACCTTAGGTTCCGCAACAACCGGTTGCTTCTCTACGGTTTTTTCTTTTTCCACTTCCACTACTATAACTTTTTCTTCTTTTTTCTCCGTGGGAGCCTGCGCAGGCTGCGCGGGTTTAACAGGAGCTTGAGCAGCGGGAGCGGCAGGCGCTTCCTTCACTTTCGGCTCTTCCTTTACCTTAGGCTCTTCTTTCACCTTCGGCTCCTCTTTAGCCTTCGGCTCTTCCTGCTGTTTTTTATGTTGTCCACCATCCAAATCGATATGACCCTTCATTACGATCTTAGGCCTGAATTCTTCCGGTATCACTGTCTTTATTTCCGCAGTCTTCTCTTCTTTCACAGAAGGAGCCTCTTTCTGCGCACGATCCGCCGCAAAATTACGATCTTTCTCAGGCAGATCCTTTCCAAACTCTTTTACGAGCAAAGCATACTGTTCATCACTGATCCTCGTGTTGGGATTATCCTCAACCGAGAACCCATTCCGGTGCAGGAACTCAACCACCGTGTTGATTCCCACGTTCAATTTTCTCTGTACTTGAATTAATTTTATAGGCATATCTAACTTTGTCGTAATACTTATTCGTTACCTTCATCTTCAAATTCCGCGGATAAGATAGCTAAAAGATCGTCCACGGTCTGCTCTTCCAGATCGGCACGTTCAATAATCTCATTGCGGTTCATAGCAAGGACGCTCTTCGCCGTATAGCATCCTATATTCTTCAGTGCGTCGATCACCCAGCTGTCGATCTCGTCGGAGAACTCATCCAAGTAGATATCCTCCTCGTCCGCTCCTTCGATATCACGGAATACGTCAATCGTATACTCAGTCAACATACAAGCCAACTTAATATTCAGACCACCCTTACCGATCGCTAAAGAAACCTCCTCCGGACGTAGATAAACCTCAGCTTTCTTTTCTTCCTCATTTACACGGATAGAAGAGATCTTAGCCGGGCTTAAAGCACGCTGGATAAACAAAGAGAGATTTGAGGTGTAATTAATCACATCAATGTTCTCGTTTCTCAACTCGCGAACGATTCCGTGAATACGAGAGCCTTTCATACCTACGCAAGCACCCACCGGGTCAATACGGTCATCGTATGACTCGACAGCCACTTTGGCACGCTCTCCCGGGATACGGGCGATCGCCTTGATCGTAATCAAGCCGTCATTAATCTCCGGAACCTCCAACTCGAACAACCGCTGCAAGAAGACCTTATCCGTACGGGAAAGAAGGATCTTCGGGTTGTTATTATAGTTATCCACACGTTGAACGATCGCACGTACGGTCTCTCCCTTACGATAGAAATCGGTCGGGATTTGCTCGGATTTCGGCAGTAGCAACTCATTACCATCGTCATCCAGCAACAGGATTTCTTTCTTCCACACCTGATAAACCTCAGCGGCGATGATGTGGCCGATTTTATCCTTATACTTAGCGTACAAGCTGTCTTTCTGCAATTCAAGTATCTTTGAAGCCAAAGTCTGGCGCAAGTTTAAGATCGCACGACGTCCGAAGTCCGCAAAATGCACCTCGTCGGTCACTTCCTCGCCCACCTCACAGTCGGCGTCGATTTTACGGGCCTCCGTCAACGTAAGCTGCAAGTTCTCATCCTCCAATTCATCATCAGCCACAACCGTACGGTTTCTCCAGATCTCGAAATCACCTTTCTCAGGATTGATAATCACGTCATAGTTCTCATCCGTGCCAAACATCTTGGCGATCACGTTACGGAACGAATCTTCCAAAACGCTAATCATCGTATCTTTATCGATATTCTTCAACTCCTTGAACTCCGCAAGGGTGTCAATCATACTGATTGTTTCCTCTTTCTTGGCCATAATCTTACTTGAATCTTATTAAGTATTTTGTATATTTTATTTCATCAAATGTATACGACTCATCCTCTATCACGGTTACCTTCCGCTTAGCGCCCTCCGGTTTCACCTTCTTCTCGACAGAGACAACCACACCGTTCTCGTCGGCAGATTTCAACACACCTGTCAGCTTCGAGCCGTTTTTCAACAGCATCTCCACCTCGTTTCCGATGTTCTTGACGTATTGGCGAAGTACCTTAAAAGGAGAAGTAATGCCGGCGGAGCCAACCTCCAGCTCATAATCCTCGACGTCACGATCCAGATGCTCCTCCAAATACCGGCTCAACTCAGCGCAATCATCAATGCTTACCGCTTCATCGTTATCAATTTCAACGACTATCAGGTTCCCCGGTTTAATCACTACGTCTACTAAATAATTGCTTGAAGAGGCTAGTTTTTCCTCTACTAATTGGCTTACCACTTTCTTTTCTATCATACACATATCTGTTAAGAACAAAAGAAGGGGACTACCCGCCCCCTCCTCAACTTCACTTAATCGCCCGCAAATATACAAAAAATCAATGAGTTCTCAAAATATCCTCATCTTTTTGCAGAAAAAATTAATACGATACAAACCGGATTACGATCGATAGTAATCAGAATTAATATCTATAGAAATCCGATTTACTATTGATAGTAATATTTATTAACATTTTTATGCCTATCTTTGCTGCCGAATACGAAGGGGTGCTCGCAAAATCCTTCATGAAAGGAGCGGGCTGAGATCATACCCATAGAACCTGTACAGGTAATGCTGTCGTAGGGATTCATGCTTCTCCGATCCTTTCTATTCATCTATTTAGTTTTAAAGCAAAAAGATGAAAAGATGAAAAATGTATTGGTTATCTTGGCCGGCTCCTTGCTGGCTACAACCGCCAAGGCACAAATGCCCAGTCCGGTCGACTCCTTGAAAATCTCAAAAGACGTATCTTTAGATGAAGTGGTTATTACCGCTACCAAAGTCGGGAAAGAGACCCCGGTAGCTTATAGCGACATCTCCAAACAAGAACTAAGCAGCCGAAACAACGGGCAAGGTATCCCATTCCTTATCTCCCAATCCCCGTCTGTTATCATGACCTCGGATGCCGGCACGGGTATCGGTTACTCCGGTTTTCGTATCCGGGGTACAGACGCGAACCGTATCAATATCACGATCAATGGCGTACCGGTTAATGACTCCGAGTCTCATACCGTATTCTGGGCTAATATGGCCGATATAGCTTCCTCGGTAGAATCGATCCAGATCCAACGAGGTGCCGGAACCTCTACGAACGGAGCCGCGGCTTTTGGCGCTACGGTCGCCATGCAGACCGAGAAACCGTCCTTAAAGCCTTACGGCGAATATTCCGTATCAGCAGGTTCTTTCGGTACGCTGAAGCATACGGTAAAAGGCGGCACCGGATTACTTTACGATCATTTCGCTTTCGACGCCCGCTACTCCAATATCCGTAGCGACGGCTTTATCGATCGCGCCTCCGCCCGTATGAGCTCTTACTATGCCTCCGCCGCTTTCTATGCCGATAATACATTGATTAAATTCCAAGCCTTCGGGAACAGCGAGAAGACCTATCAAGCATGGAACGGCGTTCCGTCTTATTTACTTGACACAGATCGTAGCTATAATCCATGCGGAGAATATGAGGAAGATGGAGTGAAGAAGTTTTATAACAACCAGACGGATAATTATTGGCAACACAACTACCATTTAATGGCCAGCCAGCGTATCGGAGATTTCTGGAATATGAACCTGACCCTTCATTACACCGACGGAAATGGATATTACGAGGATTATAAATCGAAAGCCAAATTCAGCAGTTATAAGCTACCGGAATATATCGATCCGGAGGGTAATACCGTAAAAAAGACCGACCTCGTGCGCCGTAAATGGCTCGACAATTATTTCTATGGGGCCGTTTATAGCGCAAACTATCAACGTGACAATACCCGCCTTACGCTGGGAACCGCCGTCAACCACTATGTAGGCGATCATTTTGGCCGGGTAATGTGGACCAAAAGCGCAAACGTCTTGCCACAACCGGATTACGAATATTATCGCAATACCGGTAAGAAATTAGACTACAACGCATACGCTAAATTGACTCAACGTCTTTCCCCTCTTTTCACCGGCTATCTGGACTTACAATACCGTGGGATCCATTACACCATTAAGGGAAACGATGACAAAGCCGGGGAAGGACTGGACATTCGTAAGAACTGGAACTTCTTCAACCCGAAAGCCGGAATAAACTTCCATAACAATGGCCATAACGCCTTCGTCTCTTTCTCCGTCGCTAACCGGGAACCGAACCGTGACAATTTCACGGAGGCAGGCCCCGAGGAACGTCCTACCCACGAGACCTTATATGATTACGAGGCCGGTTATAGTTTTGGTAACGACCGTTTCCGGTTTGGAGCCAATCTCTATTTCATGGATTACAACAACCAATTGATCCTGACCGGCAAGATCAGCGAGATCGGCGAGGCCCTCACTTCCAATATAAAGGATAGCTACCGAATGGGTATCGAGCTTACCGGAGGTGTACAAATCACCTCTTGGCTGAATTGGAGCGCGAACGTAACCCTCAGCCAAAATAAAATCAAGCATTTCGTGGAATACGTGGATAATTGGGATACCGGAGGACAAGAGATCAATGATCTAGGCACAACGAATATAGCTTTCTCACCCAATCTAATAGCGAACAGCATGTTCGATTTCGTTTACAAAGGGTTTATCGCGAGTTTCAACTCACAAATAGTAGGCCGCCAATACATAGACAATTCAAGCAGCAAGGATCGTTCCATCGATCCCTACTTTATCAATAGCCTACGTATCGGTTACGCCTTCCAGCCTAAGTTCATGAAAGAAATAACCCTAGACGTGACTATCAACAACCTCTTCAACGAGAAGTACGAGACCAACGCATGGGTATACTCGTATATCGAAAACGGCACACGTAAAAAGGATGACGGTTATTTCACCCAAGCCGGCACGAACGCCATGGCCAGGATCACCTTCAAATTCTAACTTAATTTTCAATTATCAATTATCAATTACTAAAATGGTTTGGCTAGAATACTTCGGAGTAATAACCGGTCTGCTCTATCTCTTTCTAGAGATTAAACAACATAAGGCCATGTGGGTGGTGGGATTCCTCACCTCCCTCGTGTATGTCTTTGTCTTCCTGTCCGCTAAGATTTATGCGGACATGGGATTGCAAACCTATTACGTAGGAATCAGCATATACGGTTTCTATCAATGGACCCGGAAGAAACATGAGATACACACGGAAAACGACAGTCTTCCCTCCGACCGTATCCTATACACCCATCTGAGCCTTCCGCTTTTCGTGGGGATTATCGGGACATTGGCCGTTGTATTCGCCATCTTATGGTATCTCCTTCATCAATTCACGGACTCTCCCATCCCCGTAGGCGATGCGTTCACCACGTCGGTAGGCATTGTCGCTACTTGGATGCTGGCAAGGCGAATTATCGAGCATTGGATTTTTTGGGTAATCGTAAACCTCGTTTCCGTATATCTTTATTACCTTCGGGGCTTGTATCCAACGATGCTACTCTATTTTTGCTATGCGACACTAGCCATTGTGGGCTATTACAATTGGCGGAAGAAAGGGGAAGAGTTTTAATTTATAATTTATGAATTATGGGAGATAATACGGAAGTGAAGGAAAGAGGATGTGTGATCGTAGCGAATGGGAGATTTCCTTCCGCTGAGTTACCCTTGAGATTATTAAAGGAAGCGAAAACGATTATCGCTTGTGATGGAGCCGTGAAGACACTTTATGAAAAGGGTATTCATCCGGACGCTATCGTAGGAGACTTGGACAGTATACCCGCCGACCTGCGCAAACGCTACGCAGACCGAATCCACCATGTAGAGGACCAAGAGATCAACGACCTCTCCAAATCCATCCGCTTCGCCCATGCCCAAGGCTATCGAGAAGTTCTCATATTAGGAGCTACCGGATTGCGTGAGGATCATACATTGGGAAATATATCCCTTCTTATGGAGTATGCCCCCTTATTCAAGCGGGTGGAGATGTTATCCGACTATGGTCTTTTCACACCTATCTTAGAAACAACGACTTTCGCTTCTTATCCGGGGCAACAAATCTCCATTTTCGTTCTTTATCCCGAAGGGGAGATTAGTACAGAAGGACTCCGCTGGCCCATTTGCCAACGAAAGCTCACCTCATGGTGGCAAGGAACTCTCAACGAGGCTTTAGGAAATCAATTTACCGTCACCCTCTCCCCAGATTGCCGGGTGATCATTTACAGGGAAGCTCCCCATACAAAAAAATAGTCCTGAAAAGTATCACTACTTTTCAGGACCGTTACACCCCTCAACTTTACATGCTTAAATAAGAAGCGTTCGCTTCCTTATCAAGCAGATAATTTTTTTAACTCATTCTCTTTCCATTCGGAAAAACCTTCTACCCTATCCCTTATCTGGAACTGTAGCTTATCGTCGGCAACCAACTTCAGCACAGCCGTGGGAGAAAGCGGCAAATACATATCATTCACGGCGAAAAAAGCTTTCAGCAAGACCACGTCATAGTCGTCGTGGATTACTTCTTTCTTTAATACAACCGGCACCTCCATCTGAGTCAGATAGTAGGCTGAACGTTCGTATGCACACCAAGCATCTCCTTCCAGATACAGATAGACATTGTTTGGATTATCTACCTCATGAGGCAGAACCAACTCTACTACATCTGATGCTTGTTCCATATAAAAGAAATTATTATTAATATTTGTCTTCATGACTTTTACAAATTAAGTGCCTTCTGCCCTATACCTAGGGAGGAATAGCTATCATTTTACAGCGTTGAAACTATCAAATACCGCATTATCCTCTATTTTCTTGCGCAATTCCTCTAAATTTATCGCCGCGGCCTTTACGCCCATATCCTGAGCCTGCTTCAATAGAGATTCCGCTTCCGTCAAATCACCGGTCAACATACTTAACACTCCTTTCGCGTGAACCGCCTCCGGGGCGTTCCCCGCTTTCGCCAAATAGTTCTTAGCGGAAGCATAATCACCCTTGCCCATAGCGATATTCGCGGCGTTAAGATTCGCTACCGGATCATTCGGAAACATACGGACAGCGATATCAAATACATTATTATATTCGTCACTACCGATCTCATAGCTGTTAGCCACCGCGAACATCTCCCCTAAACTTAGCTGTTGCGGACGAGTCTTGATAATCTCACGCCCCTCATCCACCGTAAACTCACGTACCGTATAATCAATCTTATATTCCGAGCGACGTAACGAAGGGAAAATATCTTTCAGCACATAACGGAAAGCGGCGCCACCACCCAAGGCACGTAACTTAGCCTCCTTGCGATCCGGATCATCCGAGCTATCGATAATCGCCAATACCTCGCTACGATTCGGTACATTCGGATCGGCCTCTACCTTTTCCTTAAAACCGACCCAATCTTCCGGTTCCGAGCTCATCGTGAAGAAATCAGCCTTGAAGTCATTCTTCTGGCGGATATAGTCACGTAACGCTTTGACACGATTATCCGCCAATTTCTTATTACTAGCGTAAGAGCCTTCCGGTGAGGCATATCCTTTCAGTACGATACCTGTCGGTTTCACGTTCTTATCCTCTGTAACGGTACGGATCGTATTATTGATCTTCGCCAACTCCACCGCATTATTACGGAAATCAGGAAGAATCTGATATTTACCCACTTGGAAGTCTAAGAAAGCCGTACCGACCTCCGCACGATGCTTCTCCGTCTCTGCCATCGGCGTGATATAAGAGAATGTAGGCTGAACCTCATAGCGCTTATCCGGACGACGACGAATCTTGTCAGCGATCAATAACGGACTACCGGCCTCTTCCTTACCACAACCGCATAGATTCGGGTCTAACACGACACGTGCGTCTTTCATCCAATCCTCAAAAGGCACGGCGGTTTTATAACTTACCACTTGATCTTCCTTCCCGGCTTTCAAGATAGTATAATGAGGTACGTCGTTCAAATTATCCAAGGCGACCTCACGGTTATATACTTTCTGGCGGATACGTCCGTTCACCAAAATAGAAGGAAGCCCCTCTTTTTGCGAAGCCGATTCCAAGACGGGGGTCAGTTCCAAATAGCTACGGGATTTCACCGCATCGCCACTTACCGTCACCACGGCATCGATATATACCGAATCGCCCTTCTGTACCACGTCGTTACAAATCACTTTAACCCCATCCGAGGCAGTCTGTCCCATGATTGCCGGAGACATGACGGCCATCATAGCCGCCATCATATATGCATTTATCTTCTTGTTCATCGCTTGGGTCATTTAATAAAGTAAATAATAGAAATAGCCGCTTTCGTAACCCCGAAATAATCTTTCGTATCGCTTTTCAATACGGTTCCGCAAGTGGCACAAGGATATTTATCATAATCCAGATGCGCCCAACCAATACCCAGCACGGCTTCCATGCTCCACCGGTCGCTCAACAACCACTGATAGCCATAAGAAAGTCCGGCTCCATACAAATTACCTTGATACCGATGATTCTCCATATTCTTGCTCAAGAACTTCAGACCTCCAACATTGTAATCCGCATAGTGCGCATGCAAGCCGAAGAAATGTCCGTTGAACTTCTCACACAATCAATAACGAGCTTCTGGTTGTACCAGCCAATGTTTCATACGAGCCTCATCGCCCAACTTCCATCCATTATAGTTACCGGATAGATCTAGCGACCACTTTTTCGCCAAGCCAACCTCTACGCCCAAGTTGATCGTAGCAGTCGCATCATAGAGCAAGTTCGACTTCACCGCGAACTTCTGGCCGTAAACGCCTGTCGTAGCTACCAAGAGCAGGACTAGGAAAAGAATTCTCTTCATATCGAATATTTTTTCGTTTTTATTATACATACGTGAATGCCTTCACTTCGACGAGCTCGCATTCAACCGTTTAAGTAATAACTTACCAGGCTTAAACTTCACGCTTTTACGAGCTCTTATCATATAAGCCACTCCATTCTTAGGATTTCTGCCGATCCGTTCGGATTGTTCCCAAGCGGAGAACGTCCCAAAGCCCAATAGCATCAAAGAACCATCACTTTCCAAAGCCTCTGTCGTAGTCTCTTCCCAAGCCTGAATAAACCGCATCGCCTCTACTTGTGTAACCGACAATTTATCAGCCAATGTTTTCACGAGTTCTCTCCTATTCATCCCTTTCACTTTTAATTTGTATCACAAAAATAGATTATAACATTTCTTAGCACGATAGGTGTGAGTTTCAACTTTAAAGGGTAAACCTACCAACTATCCTTGATTGATAAGAACACCTATTCATTTCAAAGAAGGTGATAGGAACACCGACACTTTATAAAGACAGCAAGGGGCAGACTTGTGTAAGCCTGCCCCTTATCAGTCATACTGTATTTATCAGACTCGGATTCTATTAACACCATCAATCCGCATCATCCACTTCTAATTCTTAATCTCCTCCTTGCGGATAAGGTTCTCAAGGTCATTCACCTCCTCCAAGGAAAACCCCGTAGATTGGGCGATCACAGCCGGATCCGCCTAAAAGTCTTACCTGTTTGCTCGTTTGCCAGAACCACGTCCGTTCGCCATGAAGGGAACTCGGGAAGGCTGAAGTTCAGAAAACGTATCTATGTCGTAAAGGTAAGGACTATTTTCCGAATAAAAAATCTCGTTTAGATAAAATAAGCCATTCATATCACTTTAGTATCAAAGATCAACCTGTTAGCCAAGCGGACATTATCTGATCCTTTTGATCAATATAAGACGCATATCGTGGCATTCCCTTTTAACGAAAGCCACACAATAAAGACATGGAGCGCCGATTTATTCATGCTTTAGGATAAAAAAGGACGGTTTTCAACGCACATTAGGAGGCAAAAGCCTACACATACGGTGGCGTTGGGCAACACCAACCGTGCTGTTGGACATCGTAAGCAGTCGCGAATAGGGTTATAAGCGGTTGCGAATGGGCATTCTTGCACTGTTACATCCCAATCGTAAGCCTTGTTTTTCTCCTTTTCACCCTACTTAATATGAATTACGATGAACTAATTTAGCTAGGATGAAAGGGCATTTTTCAGCATCTACGTATATACTAAGCAATTACTGTTTTTTTCTTACGTATTTGGAGACAAGCCGTAGGTTGGGACGAAAAAAGGGATTCTCCGGGAGTTAAGGATACAAAGTGTCAGATTGATTTCAGTTAAATAGAGAGAGACGCAGCATGCTGCGTCTCTACAACTAGATATATATTAAAGAATAGTTTTTTATTTTTTACTCTTTCACACACCGTACAAACATTCCATAATTCAAATTATATTCTCCCACATTAAGGGGCACATTCTGCTTTAAAGAATACCACATATCTATAAAATACTGATTGGTTGATTTATCTCCACTTTTTGGAGTTCCAGACCAATAGAAAGCTCCATATCTATGATTATTTGTATCTGTAGGGTACTGTAATATTCCATTTTCATGATTTAATACGCCTACACCAATCTCATCAATCCCCGTATCCTCCGGAAAATCCCCATGTTTCGTCATCACCCCTTTTCCATAAGAAAAGAATATGTTTATAGGATCACCATCCTTGCGCACCATTAATGTACCTTTCGCCGGATTAGAATTTGAATTATCTTCTATTTTGGCATTCCCATCCGTATCCCAATACCAACCATGAGGTGTATCCTCGATCGGGCAACTATCGTCATATACATATCCAGAATAGGTAAATAAAGTCTCATCTTCCGCTTTTTTCTTAATTTGTTCATAATCGTCTCTACTTGCCACTATATACCCTTTGGGACATACCCCTTGCTTTCGATTCCACTGCCCACTATATTTATTGAGCATATCTTTTTGGGTAATCGGCTTCCACCCCGAATGCTTTTGTCCATAAACAGCTTTCCAAGGCTCATAAAAAATGTCACCTCTACTACCTTGGTAGAATACACCCGACTGGGTCGGATACTTCGTTACCACATTATATCCCGAACAATTGAATAAAGACCAAGTTGCCCCCTCATCCAACAACTGCGTATCCGCATATCCTTGCCGTAAATAAATCATATGCTCACAACGATTGTTATGATAAGTTACTTTAATAGCTCCATAACGATTATAACCAGCCCCTTTCGTCGTGCTATTCGGTTTATAATTAAAAATAATATCACCTCCAGTACCTGTAACAGACTTCGATGTTCCGACAACAGACTGTCCGTCATCTGTCGATAGCGTAAACCAATCCCCTGCGGCAATAGTAGCTGTCCAAGGACCAATAGAATTCAATACCTCATACTTTTTCTTCCCTTTATTAAATTCGCGAACCTTAACTTTGACAAGATCCGTGTTGGCCCATTGCTTATAGAAAGCAATCGGATCGACCAAACGGATAACTTGATTGACAGTTACAGTTTTAGAGACTGATTTCCCATCTTTCCCTGTAGCCGTAATCTTCACGGTATTAGTTATGTGATCCTTACTACTAATATTCGTGTTTTTTGTGGTAACTTGAATCGTATTCGTGCTTTTATTATACGCACCAATTTTAAAATCAGTGTTACTTGAGCCTTTTATAGTCCATGTACAATCATCAAACCATCTATGATCTGTCGGTAACTTCACTTGGATATCACTTTTAGAGCCTACCCGATATCCGATATAAATATCATCCACCGTAAAATCCCAGTCAAAATCTTTCGTCACACGCCAAGAAGCCTCGTCAACCCCGCCCTTACCAGTTAGATTAAGCGTTACGTTATAATGAGCGTTTCGCTCTACCGCAAAATTCGTAAAAGCATCATCTCCTAAGAAAAAGCGATAGACAATCTTCCCACTAGCACCGGCTTCTGAATACTCCGCTTCCACGCGAATATAAGAACAAGTCTTATCTGCCTCCACAGTGGCGACATCCTTTATTGGGGTGGTACCTAAGCTTGCCGGAGTTTTGTAAGCCTCTACATACTGTCCGTTTTCTTGTAAGCACACACCATTCGGTTGCAGATTCTCATACATAAAGAAAACACCATTATCTTTCATTGTACTTATATTTTCTACCGGATTGGAAAATTCGATCATATCAGCCTCCGTTATATAATCTGAAGGTGACGGATTTGCCGGGATTAAGTTGTCCATAAACAATTTACCAGTAGTCGGTACTTGATGCAAAGATACTTTTAGGGGCTTGATCGTACGATCTTTCAATCCTGAAGTATTCACGGATACGGATATCATAGCGTAAATACGCTTTAATGAAAGAACGGCAGAACCTTTTCCTGCGCTAACAGATACATTATCTGATGATGCACTCATTACCATTTGAGGTAGATTTGTCGATGTAACAGCATAAGATAAACGATCGATCTCATCGAACGATTTATTACTTAAAGATCCCACATTTGCGATCACTCGCAAACGATAAGAGCCATTTTGTAAAGCTACATCATAATCAATAGCATTCACCTCGGAGTCATTCTCCACTGAGAGACCTTTCAACTCGCTATTTGTTAAATACAAATCTTTAACTAATGAATTATCATCCTTATTATATACTAAGATATTCAAATCATTAATAGCATTGGCATCAGTAGCCGAAGCTTTCGTTAATGGTGAGATCACATCGCTAGCGGCAATACTCAAAGACAGGCGTAAACCCTCCACTTCTTGATCTCCACCACCGATCTTCTCTTCCATACAAGAACTTAGTCCCGTTATTAGTAAGCCCAATAATAAAGTATATATATATTTCATCGTTTTCATAATTTTCTATTTAATTAAAGTTTGCCTCAACCCGTTTAGGTACCCAAGGAGCCACCCATATCTTAAACTCACCCACCGAACGTTTCAAAGTTCCAGTTACCCGATAATAATTACCGTGGATTAAACCATCCGTAGATTCACCAGCCTTGTATTCGGGATTGATTGGGATGGAATATTTATAATCAATACTTTCTTTGGGAGCCGTGAAAGTTCCTAAAATTTCCACGGATAAAGCTTTATTCAAATCTGTCTCAGTCACTTTAGCTCTTTCATACGTATAAAAAGGGATTTTAACCTCAGTGACTGACTGATTGATACTCACCTCATCTCTACTAAGTAACTTCAATTGGTCATTCAACGGGTTCACAGGAATAACCAATTTTGACGCTGTATTTACATTCACGATTTTGAAACTTACCCAATTAAATGCCCACTCCCCCGTAGTCACAGGAGCTTCCGCATTCGTCAAATCCACTTTTAAATCCAACTCAACCTTTGCCGCCAGTTGTTTTAGGCTAACGGTCTTACCTCCCGAAACCAATCCTTTTGTTAACGTAAATGTCATATTCTCCTCTCCTACCTTTATTAAAGTCTTAGGATTGAATGTATAAAAACCATTTCCTCCTAAATCAGATGGATATGATACGGATTCTTCACATAAAGTCACATAGTCCATTTTCGCATAAGATGCAACCTTGTCTGCCAACGGATTCGCAATAGCTACCACCTTCAACTCCGTATTAAGCGGTAAGGTTAAACCAGTCAATTTAAAGGAGCCGGAACTTTGTGTCCCGACAAAACTGCCATCACCTAAAGTTCCGGTCTTAGAAGTCAAGTATTTCCACTCGTTATCCACCTTCTTGAAGATGGAGACGAAAATATTGTTTATGTTAAGTTCATCCGCCGTAGCGTACTGATAAGTACCACCGGCATTTATCGCTTTTGTCTCCACTCCCTCGGCAGAGAAAGAGATTGAAACCATACCTGTCTCCACTGGCCACTCATCTATCAACGTCTCTTCCGTACATGCGGTAAAAGCCAAGAGCGCCAGAAATCCTGTCAATACTATATCTTTTAACTTCTTCATGTTATATTTATTTTACCCTGTTTACTTACCTCCAAAAATATCACCGACATTCACCGTATTTGATATCCAATCTTCAATTACAAATTCAATATCCTCGGAGGCATTACCTATTGTCACATATAATTTATAAAGATTCCCGCCAACGACTTTCACTTCATTTCCCGGCTTTGTCTTGATCGGATAGGTACGATCCATTACCACGCCATCGACCTTATAGATTATTTTCATGGAAGTCTGATTGCTCGTGTCCGTATTATCATAACCATAAAAACGAATCTTATCATAAGTGCCGTAAGGTTTTTTATTCGGATCATTTGGATTCACATCGGTTAGCTTCAGAATATTATCATTTACTGTAGAAAAAGAGTTGCCATACTCACCTACCACTTTAGCACTTTGTTTAATGTTCAGCATCTGCACGGAAACAACCTCGACATTCGGCACTTCCGGATACTCACCATTCACCTTTCCTTTACTTGTGTCTACCACCTTGAAGGAAGCCAACTCAAACGCCGCAGCTCTCTGAGATACAGGAATCGTTATCTTGTTGCAGTTATCGTCATCATGAGTAGCCAATTGCGCTGTTGTTTTATAAGAATCAATGGCCTGTTCTCCGAGCTTTACCAAAAGATTGGGTTGTTCCGTCAACTCGACATCTTTAATATCATTTAAAGTTGTACATGCCAATAGGCTATTGGCTGTAACCTCATTCAAGTTCGCTACCGCATAAGCTTTAAGCATTGGTTGATTCTTACTGGGTACTTTTACGATCATATGCCGTGTAATATCCGTTGTGTAGTCAGCAGCAGCCTGTAGATCGCTTGTTTCGTACCAATAAGAAGACAACACCTCATTGCCATCTTTAATAATAGCTACAAAACAGTTGCGAATAGTAACTTCCGTTGAAGTTGCCACGTTGGGATCTTCAGTTTCAACAGCCTCAGTCCTAGAGCTATTGCCGGAAAGAGATAGGATAAAAACAGCCTCGGTATCTGAGATATTCGCTTCGGAACCTTTCGTATCCACACCACTCAAAATATCATCTTCCATGGAGCAGGACACCCCGATACAAAGGAAGCATAATAATGCTAGTATATTCTTTATTTTCATAATGGATTGAATTTTCTCTTGTTTTACGCTAGCAAAATTAGAGGAATCCATTATTCGGCACGATAGGCGTAACTTTCAACTTTAAGGGGTAAAACTAGCATATCGGAAAATGCTTTTTGGGGGTGTGGCTAAAGCTATCTTAGGCGATAGGGATACCTATGCAGGGCGCAAATCCATCCATCATAGAACAAAAAAACGGAGCCCGGAAATTCCAAACCCCGCCTTTCGCTGTTTATTTAAATATAAAAGAACTTAATCAATTCACGTCATCCTCATGTTGCGTAATGACTGTCCAAGGCTGCACCTTTACGCTAAAGCTGACGCAAGCATTCAACTCGCTAGTATCGGGATCCTTGGACCCCTCGCCAGTGATAGTAGCGTACACCTTATATATATTATTGCGTTGTACGCCTATATCAGTACCATCGCTAATAGGGATACGGTAATAACGGTTCTCTTTGACCACTCCATTATTTGTCCAAGTTCCTTTAAGGATCAATAGGGTCTGGATATTTCCGGTAGGAGCATCACTAGACTCAGAATCTTTCGTCATACTATGTGTTGCTCCATCATATTCATATACGTAAAATTGAGCCATTCCCGGAAGACTATTAGTTTCCGAACCAACTGATGTCTTATCAGAGAACTTCTGCCATGCAGTCCCAGAATAATTAACATCATTACCACTCATATTACTACTGTGATCATTATTTTGCATGTTTATAGAAACTTTTCCTGTGATCTCTTTGGCAAACTGAGCGACATTGTTTGTACCCTTCACCAAGTAATAATCATCACGTATATAATCACATCCATGGCTGAAAGGGCCGGTGGCTTGCTCCAATGAATAAGCCGTAGCGTCACCATACAATTTAGACTTAGTACTAACATTCGCTACGTATACGCCTGTCAAGGTAAATGTAGCACCTTCATAACTCTGCGTGAAATTGCAATCCAACCCCTCTAACTGCACCCGGGCTACATGGCGGGTTAAGGAAATATTATCAGCCGAGTTCTCCACAGGATAATAAGCTTCACCCTCAGTCCATTGGTCGCCGACTTTAGTGATTGTCGTATGATTGGAACCCATAGTAGCCTGCTTCGTATTTTTAACTTTTTGATTATTAGCTATTACCCAATTATCATAATCCTTCCCTGCCACAAGCCTATCTATTGTGACAATCTGGCTAAACATCGGAACATAAGTAGCTTGAGTTGACGCATGTACATCCGCAAAACTTACGATATTCGAAAGCTCGCCGTTCGTTATATCCCCCCATGTAGAAGGAATTTTATCAAGCACTGTATTCGCGAAGATCACCACTTTCAATTGCGTAGAAGAAACTTCACCCTCCGCCGTAGCCTTCACTTTAACAACGATATCTTCAATCGTTCGCAACTTTTCAGAGCCGGAAGCCTCCACTGTTTTCATGGCCGCAAATTTATCGTTAGCCGCATCATCGTCATTATCCGCATAAAATAAATAAGCGGTCAGACTCTTTATAAATTGCTCGTTTCCACTGCCTACTTCCGTTGTCGCTTTTGTCTGTATCCCATCCAAAGCCGTAGCGGTAAGAGAGACGTTCGCATCTATCATCTGATAGTTCTCTTCCGGTATCTCGATGCCATTCGAGCTATCGTCCGAGCAGGAGGCGAAAGTGCATGCGGCGAAGGAGGCTAATAATAAATGTCTTAGTTTCATATCCTTTTGTTTTTTCTTGTTTATACTAAATTTCATTCCCTATGATTCCATTACTTAGTCTATTACCGGATGCTGCATTACCGGGCCCCAGCCTACTACCTGCACGGCTATATTCAAGTTGGTATCTACCTCGGGTTCCGGATCCGGGCCCGGGTCTGGCGTTACGGGAATATTGTCGAAACTTTCGCCGTCAAAATAAATACGAAGACGGTAAACGTAGTTGCGACGAATGAAATTATGATCATAATCGTTCTGAAGGCCACTCGCATTGATCACCGCCGTGAAGATTTTCGTATGGTCCTGATAACTGGAATTTCCCCGTAAGGTAGCTTTTACGGTGATCATCGTGTGATCGTCGCTTTTCATATTTTCCATTACATAATGAACGAATGGCGTATTGGATATCGAAGCGCCATCATTTACCAACAGATCCTCGAACGAGGTATCCTCCGAATTTCGCACGGCATCGGGAGCCTCTGTCTCTCCCCAATCCGCCTCACTGAAATAGTAAGACTTTGTCTTCATATTGTAGATACCTACCGCATCGATTCGCACCTCACGTCCGGCGAACGGCGTTCCGGCAAAACGAGTGGATATATTCACCAAATCAATACGTGCGGCTACACGGGTCAAAAGGATCGGGTCGGAGATGCCATCCACATTCTGATCGCCGAGATCCTCATATCCTAAATAGTTATCTTCCTCAGATAAAGCGGATTTTGTAACGATCACTTGACTACTCATCGTTAGGTTCGTTTGCGATTGCGAGGAGAGGTCTACCAAGCGAGTCTGGAACTCATCGTATGTAGAAACGGTAGATAATAAATCTCTCGGCACGTTCGCCAAGACAATGATCCGTGCCCGGACAGCCTTCGTTGTCGGCACATCGGCTATTATGGCGGAATGTTCCGCCCCGGAAAGAGCCTCCCATTTATAACCGAGCAGTTCCGTGCCGGTCTCATTAAATACTACCACAGCCAAATTATTGATATAAGCCTCACCCTCCAACTCATTCACGTCATTGGGGTTATAGGCTTTCGTAGCCGTACCGGACGCCTTGACAGCGACGGACAGCTTAGCGCCTTCCAAGGGAAGAACCGGATCCTCATCTTTAGAACAACTCACACAAGCGAGAATCGCCAAACCGGATAAAAATATGTTCGCTAATAATTTCATGTTCGTATCGTATTTCTTAATTATATATGATGAGGTACCCTTTAATGCATCGGAATATCTTCTTCCACTACTCCCCAAGGACGAACGGTTGCCCGGACGGATAAGGTTCCGCCCTCACCCCATTCAAGGATCAGATGGGTATTCTCTCCTGCGCTCGTATAAATAGGATCACCGTTCTCGTCTACCTTAGCCGAGCCTAACGAGACTCCATTGGCGCTTATCGACACTGCCATATCCTGTCCCGGACAAGCGGTTTGCATAGTAGGGGTTATCCATTCAACCCCGGACTCGTTCCACGCACCTTCCGGATTATAATATACGCTATCGCCAATCTGCGTGCCACGGTAATCAAAACCACTTAATGTATTATTCAAGTAGAAGTCGCAATCCACGGAACTTCTCAACCCCATCCTGCCGAGTTGCTCTTGCAACCCTCGAGTCTCGATCGTGACCGTACCCACTTTCGGACGAATCACAATCTCAGTCTCCTTCGCTACGCCTCCGGCTTTTGTCAACACTTGTTCGCTACCATAATAAAGGCTGTCCGGGGTAACCGCCAAACCATCTTGGCTTTTCAACATCACTTTCAAGTCCTCTATGGTCTGGGCCTCCGATACGGATTGCTTTTCACCCAAGGCATTCACGTTGCCCCATGCCACGATACGTAGACTACGATCGGCGGTATAACCATCCAAAACAATCTCATTGCGAGAACGGATAAAGTTCTTATCCAAGCTACGTTTCTCCAAGGAATTCAGATTCTCGTCGAATATATACAGATCGGTAGATTCCATCCATCCGTATTCCGTTATATCGTCTCCCTTGATATTCTCGACCTTCAGTTTGAGCGTATAGCATTGATCCAAATCCTCCTTGATGCAGCTAGTCGCTATCATAACGAACAAAGCCACAACCGAGAGAAGCAATTTCTTTGTAAACAGTATGTGTTTCATAATCCTAATTTTTTCTTATCAATTATTTTACCCTATATTGCTTTATTCTACTTCCTCATGGATAGTCTTCACGTTCCATGGCTCCACTTTCACGGATGCGCTCACATTGGCGGAGATCATCGGATCGTATGGGATCTCGGAACCGGGGCCGATGATGGTTAAGGAGATCGCGTATTTGTAGTTACGCCTAACATAGAAGCTTTCTTCTTTTTTCCCGTCAATCGTAACTTCCGCTCCTACAGGTATCGCATAATAACAATTTTCTTTTTTCACATAATTAGTTTCAGTATCAGCCAAACCATTCGGCAGATAGGTATAATCTCCTTTTACGATCAATAAGGTGTGGTTGGCGTAATCCCGGTTCGCGGAAGCTTTGTCCGCTTCAGCGATCTCTCCCAATTTATTTTCATAGACATAGAATTCATGATTCAAGGCTGTATTGTCTTTTGTATGAGCCTTTGCTAATTCATCTCTTTTTGTCTGAGTTCCTTTTTTATAAGAACCCTCGTCGATATTCGGAGATCCTGAGAATTCTTTACCTACCATATAATTTGAATATCCAAAACCTGTGTTTGTAAAGTCAAATGTTTTCTCTATTCCCCCCCAATTGGATGCGGAAGCTACGCAGGAAACACCCTTCGCACTGGCGATAAAGACTTCTTTTAAAACAAAGTCTTTACTTATATAATTCGCATTATTAAGATTGTCGATCTCTGCAGAAGCCAAAGCGATCGAAGCAACATCGCGGACTAATCGAACCGGGCCTGCTCCATAAATTTCTTTACCGGCTTGACCCCCTACGGTTATATCATCGCCTTGCTTCGTACTATAACCAATACAATTAGTCGTATTCGCAACCAAAGTTACTGTAAGCACCTCGCTGCTCATAGTCAAACCTTTTTTCAGAGTTTCCTCCTCCAGCTTAATCACCGTAGCAAGAAACGCGTCTTTCGTACCGGCATTGGCCAACGCTGCCTGAACATTTGCCGAAGCATTGGCCACGACAACAACTTCCGCCGCACCCGCATATACCTCTTTCGGACCGATTTCTTGCGTGGTCACATCTGTACTTGTAGAGGTCGTTATGTCCTCACCGCTCACCGTATATACCATACTCCAACCCGTACCGAACACCCCGACCGTAAGCGTATTCACGTCTGCGTCCGTAGGAGTAGCCTCCTCTGCCGCCTTCGTCATCGCACCCTTCTCGCTCTTGATCGCCAAGGCCAGTTGCGCTTTCTCCAGTACCGGCGCTTCCGGAATCTCTATCGTGTTATCGTCCGAACAAGCGACCAGACCACATAACACCAACGATAAAAGAATATATCTCTTGAATCTCATAGTATAATATTTTTTATTTCCACATTTAATATGTGACAAAAATAGAAAGGATATATCGTGGCGCTGATAGGCAGAACTCTCTATAATAAGAGATAAATGTATCAATTTCATAAAAGTGATAGGTTTCCCTACCTTTTGCAACTTTCACCTATAGAAAAAGGCTCAATCCGTGTATTTTATGCTACCGGGGTGGTACTCGGATCATCCTAGTAACAAATATACATAATCACTTAAATTCAGCAAAATCATGGCAAGAAAAAAGAATGAGATGAAAGCGAAAGAGCCCGTAAAGCTCCGGTTCAAGAAACTGTCGAACGCGAACCTGTCCATATATCTGGACATCTATTACAAAGGAAAGAGGTATTATGAGTTCCTCAAGCTCTATCTCACCCCGGAACGTTTCCCTGAAGACCGTGATAAGAACCGGATCACTTTGCGATTAGCCAATAGTATCAAGGCACAACGGATCATTGATCTTCAGAACGAGATTTATGGTGTCCGTATGATAAACGGGCTCGGGAAAAAAACACTTTTAGAATTCCTCTCGGAATTGTACACCGATAAATCCGCGCATGGCGACAAAGCCTATTCCCTACGATTAAGAAGTCTGGCCAATCATCTTAGAGACTATATGCCGCAATGCTTGCTTAAAGACATAGATACCGGTTTCGTGAAAGGTTTCATCGCTCACTTGCGTAAACAACCCTACCTCAAAAGCGACTTCACGATTCACGGTTATTACCGGCTCCTGAATGTCACACTCAATAAGGCGGTCAAAAAAGGGCTGATCCTCTCGAATCCTTGTGGTTCGCTGGATACAGACGAAAAACCTCACAAACCTACCAGCCTGCGTACTTATTTGACCCTAGAGGAACTAAAGAGGTTAATCCGGACAGATTGCGTATGCCCAGAGGTAAAAAAGGCTTTTCTGTTCTGCTGTTTCTGCGGACTCCGGATCAGCGACTTGACCGCTCTTAGATGGGAAGATATGCAAAAAGAAGGAAATGATAAATTCCGTTTACAGATCATACAAAGAAAGACGAAAGAGGCTATTTATCTCCCATTGTCCGAGGAAGCGATAAAATACCTTCCCGCAAGGGAGAATGACAATGACAGGGTCGGCTTGATATTCCATCTACCTAGCCTCACGATTATATGTCAGGTATTAAAAGGCTGGGCCTTAGCCGCCAGCATCAAGAACAAGAAAGTGACCTTTCACGTAAGAAGACATTACGAATTGTCTTTATCGCTGAATTTGAATAGTTTGCAAAGATTTGTTTCTTGATGGGTAACGATTTAGAAACAAGCGAAGTTCTGTATTTTACCTCGTTTTGCATTAAATCAAAAGAACACTTTTTCTAAATGCAAATATAATACTATTTTTTGAAAAAACATACTTTTGTGGGTAACTAAATTCAGCGAATTATGGACTATGATTGCTGAAATTTATACTTCAATCCATATTCTTCCAGTTTGTTGTACAGCGTCGTACGTCCTATCCCGAGCAGTTCGGCGGCAACCTTGCGGTTCCCGTTCGCCTGCTTCAACGCGCGTAAGACACGCTCCTTGTCTTCCGCATCGCTGCGCAGGGCGAAGCTGACGGGTGAGGTCGCCCTCGTCACGGCAAGTTCCAGATGCTCTTTCGTTACAAGCCCGGTCTGTGCCTGCAACACCGCGCCCATGATTTTCTGACGAAGCTCGCGGACATTGCCCGGCCACGCATGGGTCAGCAATGTCTTTCGGACTTCCCCGTCAAAGCCGATGACATCGCATTCCAGTTCCCGGTTCGCAATTTCACGGAAGAACTCAGCCAGCGGCATGACGTCCTCCTGACAGTCGCGCAACGGCGGAACGGTTATCTCGAAATCGTGCAGGCGGTATAACAGGTCCTGCCGGAAACGCTTTTCATGGACTGCCTTCTCCAGATCCTCGTTGGTGGCGGCGATGATGCGGACATTGAAACTCTTATCCGTTCTGTCACCTACCGGACGGTATCTCCGTTCCTGTATGGCACGCAGGAGCATCTGCTGTGTTTCCGGTGCGAGGTTGCCCACCTCGTCCAAGAACAGCGTGCCGCCTTCCGCCTCATGGAAATAGCCTTTCTTGGCACTGTCCGCACCCGTGAACGCCCCTCTGACGTGTCCGAAGAAAGCCGACGGTGCAAGCTCTTTGGTGAGCGAACCGCAGTCCACAGCCACAAACGGCTTTCCTGCCCGCTTGCTCTTGTCGTGCAGCAGGTGGGCGATATGCTCCTTGCCCGTGCCGTTCTCCCCGAATATCAGCACGCTCATGTCGGTAGGGGCTACCAACCTTATCCGCTTCATGATGGTTTGGAACGCCGAGCCATCACGCGAGAACAGGGGCATACGGCTTCGTCCGGTGTGCCGTTCTTTCAATATGTTCCGTAACAGAGGGACGAGTTTGTCCTCCACAAGCTGCTTGGGTATGTAGTCCAGCGAGCCGAGTTTCATGCTTTCAACCGCCGTATGCACTTCGGCATAGTCGGTCATGATGACAAAGGGCTGCATCCTGCCCTCCTTGCGCATCCAGCGCAGCAGGTCGATACCGTTGCCGTCGGGCAGGCGCAGGTCGGAAACCACGATGTCCCCGTCTGCGGCCTGTTGCAGATATTTCTTCGCAGTCGAGAGGTGGAAAGCCTGCACGGTGCGAAACCCCTCGCGTGCCAGCAGGTTGCAGACGAACTCGCAATACACGATGTTGTCATCCACCACGATGATTTTTGTCTTATCCATTTTCGTATTTTCTCCTTTCTTCTTTTGCCAGCCGGATGATTTCCGAACCCTTATCCAGCACAGCTTTTACAGCATTGCCAATTGTTTTATCTTCAGGTGTGCCATCGCTATGAAGCAATTTGTATAGTTCCCTTAACGGTTGGTCTGCACGGAGTATCTCCCATGAACTTCGCAGGTGGTGTGTCAGGGCGTTCAGTTCCTGAAGGTCTTTCCGTTGCTCCGCATCCCTGACCGCCTGCATTTCCTTTTCGGTTTCCGTTATCAGTTTCTCCAGCATGACGGCTTCATTGCCGTAGGACAGCAGGGAGGTGAAATCCGGCTTTTCATTCCGGTTGCCTTGCATGGCGCATTTGTCTGAAACCTCCATAAGTTCCAATATGGAGAACGGTTTGAGCAGGCAACCGGAGAAACCACGTTCCATAAGTTCCTCCTTGCTGCAACTGCCCGAAGCGGTGGTCACGACTACCGGGATAGTCTTTGAATTGCCCACATTGGAGGTGCGCAGCAGTTCCAACAACTCGAAGCCGTTTATATCCGGCATATTCAGGTCAGTAAGCAACAGGACGTATTCCTTTTTCCGTATCAATTCCATCAGCTCCGCTACATCGGTGCAGATGTCACAGTGTACTCCTTCTTGGGCATACATTTCTTTCAGCATAAGGAGTAATACCTCGTCATTGTCAATGGCTATCACATCGTGGAATGTATGGTTATGATGAATCCGTATTTGATTTATCTGTTCCGGCAGTTCTTCGGCTGTCTGCATGGGTATTTCCACTTTGATGTGACTTCCCTTGCCTTTTTCGCTTTTCAGCCGGATTGTACCGCCGAGCATTGTCACAATACGCTGTACGATGGAAAGTCCCAGACCGAAGCCGTCTTTTGCGGTGGCGTTTGACAGACGTTCAAACGCGCCGAACACCCGTTGCTGTTCCTCATCGGTCATGCCTGTACCCGTATCTTCGACAATGAGTTTCAGAGCACCGTTATTGTAATCCATTGTCAGAGAGACTCCGCCGTTTTCCGTGAACTTGATGGCGTTCGATAGCAGGTTGTTGCCTATTTGCAGGATACGTTCCTTATCGGTCAAGACAACTGTATCCGTTTGATTGGTTATGGTAAGAGCCAGCCCCTTGTTCATGGCGATGGGCGTAAACTCCGTTTCAAGAATGTGCGTGATTGCCGAAATCCGGCAAGGAGAAATGTTCGGCTGCTCCTTGCCGTTGTCCAGACGGAAGAAACTCAGCAAGGTGTTGAGCATTTCGCGCATATGGTCAGAAGATTGCCGGATATTACGGACATATTGCTCTTTTTTATCCGCATCATTCCCTTTTTCCATCAACGCGGTATAACCGATTATTGCGGTTAAAGGTGTGCGCAGTTCATGCGTGATAGTATGCACGGCTTTCTTGCGAGAATTTATCAGTGCCTCGTTTTTCTCTACCGCTTGTTGTAGCTGTTTGATTAAATTTGTCGTTTCCCGTTTGTACCGCTTGATACGGTTAGTATTCCGGTGAATTATGATATATGAAATGATTAACAGAAGGAGGACGAATCCTGTCAAGCCACCTATCTGAATAAACGATTTTTCACGCATGGTGGCTATCTCGTCCTCTCTCTTTTGCAGGTCAGCTTGTATTTTTCCATCTATTTGGCGAATCAAACTTTGTAACTGACGGTTAAGTTCGGCATTCCGTGCAGCAAGACTGTCAGCGTGTTCCGATAAACGGCGGCTTTGTGCTTGTTGTTCGGCTATCATATTCCGGCTAAGAGAATGGAGCATCGTGGTAGTCACGGTGGGCTTTGCTTCCTCCTTTTTACCAAAGATGCCCAAGAAGCCCTTTCGCTTCAGCTTCTTGGGTTGTTCTTGCGTACTTTTATATACGATTGCAGGCACTTGACGGGCTATCCTTTCTTTGATGCTTTTCTGTTCATCAAGCATCTGTACAATTCGTCGCATTTGTTTTTCTTTATCCTCTAAAAGATAGTGTACACTGTCAATGCGTTCAAACGGGTAGATAGACGTGAAATAATAAAGCATACTATCCAAAGCCATACGCTGCAAATGATAATTTGCAATATCTTTATCTTCCCATTCCAATATTGTTTCTCCTAACAGAGAAAATCCTGTTAAGCGAAAGTTTAATTCATTAACATGTCGGCGCAACTCATCAGTGGTTCGGTTCTCCTTCTCTAATACTTCAAGCTTTTTCCATTCATACTGATAGCAATATATAATCATTCCTATTAGTATGAATATTAGAATATAGCCACATGATATTAGCTTGCGGATTGAAATCATAAATTTAATGAGGTTTGAAAGAGATAAAATCAACAATGTCCTGAAGGACTTCGGGGGAGATCGTTTCCTCAATTGTGCCGTATTCCTGTACTGCGCCCGTTTGAGCGTGTTGGAAAAGATGATTAAGTCCGGGATAAAGTTTCACGGTCGCTTTCGGGGCGAGTCGTTGCATTTGAAGCATATTCAATTCCGGGCGAACTTGTATATCCTTTTCTCCGTACAGTACGAATACCGGGCAATCCGTCTCTGCGATGCTTTCCGCCGGTGAAAAACCGATATAGAAATTTAACCACGGGTTATTGTCCGCTGCTATCTTTTTCAGATTGGCTTTCAAAGATGTGTGAACGGGAGTATTTTCCCAATTTGCACATATAGCTTCAATACTGTCAACGGCCATATTATTACCCTCCCTTATTTTCAGTTCATACATCTTGCGCAATGCTTCAACATAATCAGACACAATATCCGCCGGCATGTTACCTTGTTTCAGCATTGTTGCACTTTGGTCTATTAGAATCGAGTCTCCCCGAACCGTCTGTGCGCCAATGGCAATAATGAAATTCGGATTTGAGAACAGTCCCGAATTGTTATCTGCTCCCGACATGAATGCTATGGTCGCTCCCTCACTATGACCTAATATGCCGACATTCTTGAATTTCATTTCTTTGCGCAGGTATTCCATTGCTGTTTTCGCATCTCGTGCAAAATCTTCAGTGGTGGCATTTTTGCCGTCGCCGGTTGATTCTCCATATCCTCGGTCATCATATCGTAAGGTTGCAACGCCGTTTCGGGCAAGGTAATCGGCGATGACAGCAAACGGCTTATGTCCGTATATTTCTTCATCGCGGTTTTGCAATCCGCTACCGGTAATCATTACGATAACCGGAGTTGTCTCATTAAAACCTTCAGGTAAAGTAAGTGTCCCAGCGAGAGTAACACCATCTGATAAGTTATTGAAATGCAACTCCTTTATAGTGTATGGATATGGTGGCTTAGGCGTTTGAGGTCGCTTTAATTCCACAATACCCGGAAATAATTCAAGGTCGGCACTCATTGCTCCTTGTGTGCATTTACCAATGAGTTTCCCATCTTGTTTTCGTCCGGTAAACGTCAATCCGATGCGTCGAACTGTCACATTTACAGAATCAGCTGAAAGGAAATTCACTTCTCCAGCTATGCCGTATGCTCCCTGATCCGGAGAATCAAGCGTGACTGACGGATTGCCATCTTCGCTTGTCTTGAAATTGAATACAATCTTTAACGCCACTTGCGGAGTTATCTTCAACGTACCATGCCATATCCCCGAAATATTATCATCGGAAGCCATGATGTTCAGCACGGAACAGGTGGCTAAAATAGATGCAATTATTATTCTTTTCATCATTGTAAAACTATTGTTTTGTTAGCTCCATTAGTATATGTCCATACGCATCTGTCAGATACAGCACGGTATTATTTTTTAGCTCGCATGACTTGACACGATGTAGATTTGCTTCAATGCTTCTTTCCAATTCCAGACCATCACAAGATATTATACCCTCTACAGCCTTTTCAGTCATGGATATGTTGGAGAAGGACAAAATGTTTTTATCCTCTACAAAATTTCCTGATATAATGTTACAGTCAGTGGTGCAGACAAATCCGGTATTGTTCAACTGTAAAATACAGTCCGATTCCTCGTTTACGTCAGTTAGTTCATTTGAAGCTGTGACAATGCTGTTGTATTTTTCAAGTCGCCATTTTCCACACAAACTTTCATCCGGTGAGTCATAACTGATTAGTTCCATCAATATATGACCCTTATCATCCTTCAATACCAAAATGGTATCATCCGTAATCTCGTATGATTTGATACATGGCAAATTAAATACTATGCTCCTTTCCACCATCATGTCATCACAAGCTAATTCGGTAAAAGATATACCAGAGAATTTCAAGGTGTTTTTGCTTTTTTCAAAACAGCCGGAGATGGTATTGCAATCGGTGGTACAATGGAATACTCCGGTGTTGTCAAGTTGCAATACATAATCACAATTTCCATTTACCTGTGTCAACCCGTATGACGAAGTGGCGATACAGTTGTATTTCTCAAGTCGCCATTCCCTGTACAGGGCATTATCTGACGGGGCATTGCATGAGCCAACCAATATGGCTAATGCAAGCATTATTGCTGTAAGAATGTTTATTTTCATATCATTTGCGTTTTATGGTCTGACATTTTCGCTTGCTCATTTCTTCTGCATACTCTATCTCTCCATGCTCCCGTATATAGCTGATACAAGCCGGACGGTCAGAGTTGAAGAGCAAAGCGAACACTTTGCTTATAAAGTTAGAATAGATTTTACACTCCCTTACGTCACGCTCGCACTCAGCACAGGTATGATAGCCTTTGCTTATGCAGCACTGGCGGATTTTACACCACGATGCTTTCTCGTTATTCTTACATCCGGGGCATTTGCCGGACAAGAATTTGCGACACGCTCCGCAATACAGTCCACAAGCGGCTATATTGCTTTTATCAGCTGTTATATTCTCCATATATTTAATGTTTTCTGTCCGTATAATTTTTGCCACAGCCATAACATAAACCGTCATGCACTGATATGACACCACCGCAATCGGAGCAAGTCCAACGAACCTTTTCTCTTTGCAGAAATTTTTCAATACCATTTTCTCCGATAAAAGCGAGATTGCCCATAAGCGATTCTATCATTGGATAGGCGTTGGCATACCAGCACTCCTTATCAACAATCTCCCTGCATGGATATTGAGGACATTTGTCACAGAACCCGTCCGGCAGTGTTTTCCGTATTTCGCACTTTACAATCTTACATAGATTGGCGCAATACTCACCTTTGTAACCCTCATTCCGGCAACCAATGCAAGGGCTTTCTTTTCGCAGTGCTTCGCTGCACACAGCACAGTTCAGCCCGCATGGGGCAATCTTGTTTCTATCTGCTGTTATACTTTTCATATTCAAAGTTTTCTAAATGATTTCATGCACAAACTCTCCTTCATACCAGACGGTAGCGGATTCGCCTATAAAACGTAGTAGCACAAAGTTGGGGTCTGTCGGGCCTTGTGGATAATGACGATACATCCATTCCTCCCAAAGTTCTTTACGTTTCTTATCGTCAGTAACTATTTTCACCAAACCGGTCATTACCATAGACCTGCCTTTCTCGAAATAGCATAGTCCAGCTTTCGGATTTTTTCTGAACTGTGCAACTTTTACAGAATCCGCACCGGTTGACACCCATATTTCATTGATTCCGGCAGAGTGAATTTTGCACATCGGTACCGGACGGGGAAATCCTTCGCCGTCAATAGATGCAAGAATAAGGTCTTCGCATCGTTCAAGCATTTGGGCTATTCGTTGTTCTAATGATTGCTCCATATTTCTTGTTTTAAGTTCAAATAGTATTTGTTACAGCATTATATTTTACCTGATGTCTAAACCTTAAATATATAAAGACCGTCACGATACAGGCTATGAAATCCGCTAATGGAATACTTAACCAGATTCCGTTAAGTCCCAGATTGAATAGTTCGGGTAATATGAATATCAGAGGAATCAGAAACCCTATTTGACGTATCAATGACAAGATTATACTCGTTTTAGGCTCTCCAATGGACTGAAAGAAATTAGTCAGCGTAGTCTGTACCGACATGACAGGGAAAGCCCATGCGCATATACGAAGACCGACGATCGCCATTTCGTTTAATGATATGTCATCTGAGAATAATCGGATGATCAGTGTAGTAGCTATTTCGCTTATTAGAAAAATAGACAACATAAAAACTAAGGCTATTGTCAAGCCCGTGTTGAGAGTTTTAATAACCCTATCCATCAGACCTGCTCCGAAGTTGAATCCCATTATAGGTTGCATTCCGATACACAAACCTATAATTACCATTGAGAACAACATATAGATACGGCTCACGATGCCATAAGCCCCAACTGCGAAATCGCCTCCATAGAATCCGATTCTATTTATAAGGGCAATAGTTATAGAAGCCGTGCATAGATTTAATATGAACGGGGGCATGCCCAATTTCATGATTTCAGTTGCCAGCCGTAATTTCAATTTGAAGTATTTACGTTGAAAGTGTACTTTGTCGGATTTAAGGCAAAAGAGCCTCACAACCCATACAAGCCCGATAACCTGTGATATTACGGTGGCTATTGAGGTTCCCTTTATGCCCAAGTTCAATACGAATATAAGTATCGGTGTCAGTATAAGATTTAATCCGATAGTAAGCAAAGTAGATTCCAATGATTTTTTTGGAAACCCGTTGCCACGAAGTAGATTGTTAAGGCTTAAAAACAAGAATGTTATAGGATTGGCTCGGAGCAATATTTCAATATATTCCTTTGCAAAAGGAAGTGTGGACTCACTTGCTCCAAAGAATCGAAGTACCGTATCGAGATTGAGGTATATGATCCACCCTGTTAACAGACTGATTATAAAACCTAAAATCACTACATTATGCAATACTTCGGTCGCCTTTTCATATTGCTTTCGCCCAAGACTGATAGAGGTCAATGTAGTCCCACCTATCCCCACCAGCGTATTGAACGCTATTATACCGTTTATTATCGGGAAAGTGACCGCAAGCCCGGAGATTGCCAATGCTCCTACTCCATTGCCTATGAAAATGCTGTCTGTCAGGTTATATAAAGATACGACCGCCATATTGATTATGGCAGGTATGGAATATTGAAGCAACAATTTTCCAATTGGGGCTGCTTGTAGTTGGCGGTATTTCTCTTGTGACACGTTTTGCATTATCAGGATTGATTTTTAGATACAGGAGATGCCGTACTGAAAAAATACGGCATACTCCAAGTATCAGATAAGATATGTATGTTTCAGAAGTCTTATTGCTGTTGGTTGACGTAGTATTGGAAAGCTAACGTATAGCTTGATTCAGCAGGCACACCTCCGTTCAAACCGGGATGGAATTTGGGAAGCATACGCGCCATGCGCAGAGCCTCGGCATCAAGTGTCTTGCCTGAACTTTTGACTATGTGGGCATCCTTTACAACTCCGTCTTTGGCGATGGTAAGCTGCACGACGGCATCCATGTTAAGAACACCGTCTTTGTATGCGGTTGCAGGGAAGGAGATGTTTTTATTGATAAAGGCTCTCAGTTTGTCCTTACCGCCGGGGAAGTTGGGGGCGGTTTCTGTCCTGATGAATGGCACGGCATCGGCCGCGTCCGCTTTCTCCGTGACCACCACATCGGAATTTCTTTCTGTCACTCGAATAGTGGAATCGGATTTTTCGCTAATTTTGTAACGCAGATCCTCCACCGGCGTAGCGGCAGATACCTCGTTGATTACTGCTGACACCGCAGGGGTGGCCAGACCGATTAACGCGAGTGCCATTGCAGGCACCATGACAAAGGCACGCACACTGGCTTTGCCTGTCGGTTTACTTGATAACATCATAGTTATACGTTTTTTAAGTGAACTGTGATTGAGACAGTTGGAAAGAGTTGCGAACCTTGCTCCAACTGTCTTTTTTATTAGAAACATCTGATACTCCTCTCGTTTTACGCCCGATGCAAGCACACGGCTGTCGGCTTCATACTCATGGAGGGTATGAAGTTCATTGCGTAGAAGCCATATAGCAGGACAATACCAAGTGATAATAATCGCTGCCTGCATAAAAAGCAAGTCAATCCAATGGCGACATTCTATATGCGCTTTTTCATGGCATACTATCATCTGCCCGAACTCGTACCAGTCACGTCTTGGCATCATGACATATCCGCACCATGCAAACGGGGCGACGCTGTTATGGCGATGAAGTATAATGCGGCAGTCATCCTGTTTTATGTGCTTACCTTTGAGAATGAACAGTGCCAACCGTACCAGTGAAACGAGGAAATAGAGAATCATGACAATAACCCCTATAAGGAAAAGTGTGACTATATAATCCCATATCGGAGTGATTTGCTCTGATACCGTATTGGCTATATAGGCAATCTCGACCGGATTAAAAGCGATTTCAATATTATTCTCCATAATATCCGCTACCCAAAAGGAATTAAGTATGAAGATAGGAAAAACGAAAGCAAGCGTTATACAGGACAACAACAATATCCTGTTGAACCGGAAACATCCGGTATTGGCAAGAACGCATTTGTACACCGCCCAGACTACAATCAGGAGGGTGCTTGCCAATAATGAATATGCCAAGAATATGCCTGCCATTGTTATTCCTTTCCTCTGTTAGATATTTGCAATATTATTTCCTTAGCCTCTTCATCGCTATATTCCTCGCTTTTAATCAGGAAGTTCACAACATTCTGAATGGAATTGTCGAAATACCGCCTAATGACACTCTTCAGATTCTGTCCACAATAATCTTCCCGCTCTATTATTGGGAAATATATGAAGCCTGTGCTTTCAGCCTTGTGGTCGAGATAGCCTTTCTGTTCAAGAAATTTCACGAATGTGGCTACCGTAGTCCGGCTTGGACGCGGCTCATTGTGAAGGGCAACGACATCCCGAACCGAGAGTGCCCCGCTTTCCCAAAAGAAGTTCATCACTTCTTCTTCTCTTTCTGTTAATGGCCTCATATCTTCCATCTTATATAGTCTAATTAAATTAGACGATTTGATAATGCAAAAGTAGTCTAATTATTTTAGACAACAAAATAATCGGGCAGAAAAAATTGATTATAGATACGGATAGTGGAGAAAACCGAGTAGTTCTCTCCACTGTGACCTACGTTTTCGGTTCTTTACTTGTCGCCATAAAGCCCGATGCGGTTACCGACAGGATCGGCGATGATGGCGAAGTAACCCCAACCGTCAACCTGAATCTTGGTCTTGGGAGTTACGAGCGTCGCGCCGTTATCCAATGCAGTTTTCACGCTGGCATCCAAATCTTTTGTCTGGAGATACACCAACACGCCTCCGTTAGAAGGTGCGAAACCGGGGAACGAGGGAGCCGAGGAGATTGAACACACGCTCTTACCGTCTTTCATAAGACAAGCCATTTTCTCATCGCCGAACTGTGACACCTCCAACTTTTCGCCGAAGAGAGCCTGATAGAACGCCACCGACTTGTCAAAGTCATTGGTGGGGATTTCAAAAAATGCAATCATACTTTTTATTATTTGATTAGTACGCTGCAAAGTTACAGCGATGTAATAGCCTGTGATAGTAAAAAGCGGACATCCGTGTTAAGTTAAAAGACCTAATGATGATTATCCTCAGCTTTATAATTATTCTGCAATTTGTTACTGAATGATTCCCTGAGAGCTATCCGCAATCCGTTCAAAAAAGATTCACGGATATATATTGAGGATGTCGGACAGTTGTCGGCGCATAATCGGCACTGGATACAATTTTTCTCGTCCATCGGCAAAATCGTATCTCTTCGTGCGAATATGTGCATCGGACAAACCTTTATACATTTCCCGCAATTTATACAGGTAGAAGTATTGAGAAACACCACCTTATTACCGGCTACTATATCTGAATTTTTACGGCGTATCGGTACGCTCTCCGAATATCCGGTAACCGGATCTTTATAGATAAAAGCCAACGGATGCAACTTCCATCGAAGTTTTTCCGCAAATAGTCTTGCCTTGAACCTATCCCGTTCATTCGGTCTGGATTTATTGTAGCCGTCCATAATAACCCACGGCCCGGTGCGGTCAAATCCCCGGCAGGAAAATTCGCCGGTTATAATTCCACCTTTCCTTTCTATGATTGTTTTGAGGGGCTTATGATATGCTCCCAAGAAAGGTCTGCAATGGGTGGAAAATACGAACACGTTTTTACCTTTAAGATATTGACCTGAAACAAATCTTTGAAGTCGTATATCGTGAGCGGCAAAGTTAATCGCGGAGCCAAAGCCGATAAGGTCATAATCCGACAGGTCGATTGACGGATTGCTGTCGATAGATACCAATTCGGCAGATAGGGCATCCTTCATGCTTTCCGCAATCTTCAACGTGTTTCCTCTATATGAGGAACGATAGAATATTATTGTCTTCATCTTGCGACTGATATTTTTGTTTCAGGTGTTCCGGGGCCTCCATTTACGCCTTTATAGCCTACAAACATCAGAGAACTCGTGTCAAAGTAATAATCACAGCTCCAGAAAGCAGACATAAAGCCGGTAAGACTGACTTCGATTCTTACTGCATTCTTTCCGTCTAATCTCTCAGTTCCTTTCTTTGCTGCCGACATGGTATAGAGCTTCATGTTGTCGGGGCGAAAACATTCGTATTCCACAAACCTGCCATTTTTCAGAGTTAATCCCGCATTATAGGCTATGTTTTGATACCACGGCTTATCTTTACTTTTCACCTTTTTTGAAATCTGTTTTCCATTGAATTTGCCGGATATGGAGTATATCCCATTATTCAGACTGATTGACAGATTGGTGTTTGAAGAAGTATTTACTATCTTCCAACTCTCGGTTTTATAACCGCTTCCTAAGATATACTCATGCTTCTCACCACCTTGAACCGTGTACAGGTATATCTTTCCATTCTTGCGTTCTTCCGTCCATTTGATGGATGTTTTGGTCTTGCCGCAGATGGAAATATAATTTCTTTCCTGCGCCATAGCAAATGCTGCAAGAAATAATGTAAGTATTATTGTAATAATATGTTTCATAGATTATTGTTGTCAAAGATAAAATCCACATATTTGGAAATCATAGCTTCCATTCTTTCCCATGCTTCTGGTTTGCTGAAATCTATGCCATTGATTTTGTGATATTGCCTTGTGAAAAGAACTATGTAGTTGATTGCGGATATGATTATGGCGATAGACATATTGTTATCGCCGCCTCGATCCAAAAACTTATTAAGTTCCTCCTGCAATTTATGACCGATACGCTCACGTTCTTCTATAATTCCCTTGAAAGACGAATGACCTGAAAGTTCCCATACCAGAAGTTCCTGCATGAGTACATTATCTTTTAGATAGTTAAGCTGACACATAAGCACATCCTTAACAATCTGCTTTATGTTACCGTCTTTAACTCGTTTAATGGTGTCAATAAACTCCGAATAGGCAAACGAATAATAGTCATGACGCTTTGCCCATTCCACGAGCAAACCATCCAACCCACCGAAATAGCGATAAATCAAAACCTTATCGCATCCGGCTTGATTAGCTATGCGATTAACTCCGATTTTGGTAAAACCCTCGTTCTCTACGATATGGCTCACGGCTTCAAGAAGTCTTTTTTCTGTTTCTTTCAATTCCATCTTATGCAATGTCACTAAGTGGTGACAAAATTATAAAAATAATCGGTGACAACCAAATACAAGGCTGTATAAACGCTATTTTTCAGAATGTAAAATAGTCAGAAACAGGAGAGTATCGAGCAATATACTCTTTCGGTGTGTAGCCGGAGAATAGCTTGAATTCTTTAATCATGTGGGATTGGTCGGTGTACCCACACTCGTATGACAGTTGGGCAAAACCTATTCCCGGATTATGCTGCAAGACTGATAAGGTACGTTGCAACCTGACTATACGCATGAAATCTTTGGGTGTCGTTCCTATGTTTTCCGAGAAAATCCGGGAGAATTGCTTTTCGCTCAGGCACGCAATATTCGAAAGAGCCCTGATATTTGTTTGAGTGGAATTGTTGATATGACGTACCACTTCCGCCAGTCGTGGCAGATGATAAGGTGTCCCGTACATCAGGCACTTGTAGAAATAATTCTCTATCAGTTCAATGCAGATGTCGTGATTTTCACTGTCTTCAACTCTGTGTGCCAAATCACGCAAGGCTGGATTTTCAATGTCCGCAACCGCCACATTCCTGTCACGCAGTAAAGTGACTGGCATATGAAAGAATATTTTTGCCGCATGAGGTTGGAATACCACCACTATCATTTCGATGTCACCGGTTGAAGTCACATCTGAATAACCGCTTTCCTGACCGCAAATAAAACTCTGCGGCTGTAATTCATCACGGTTCATGACTTTCAGCCTTTCGCCACGATGGAACACAAGCGACATACAACCCGTCGGCAAAGTGCGTTGCGACACTATGCCTGAGGTACTATCCTGCAATATCCAGTAATACCGTATGAACGGTTTCAGGGCAGGCGTTGGCTGTATGATTCTGAATGTCTGCATCCCGTAAAATTACAACATGACAATTTCCAATGATAGTAAAAAACAGACATTGGTGTTATATGCCTCACTCAACCGTAAATTCCTCTGAATGATAGCTGTTGTAAAAACGACCGGATACATTTGTTCCGAATCTCTCATAATTTATGTGTTATATGGTGATGTGAACAAACTCGCGGTTTATCCAGATGGTAGCCTCATTTCCGATAAAGCGAATAAGCACATAGTTCGAATCTGCCGGGCCGGCGGGGAAATAATTTATAAAATACTCCTGCCACATCCGTTTGCGGGTTACATCATCCGTAATGATTTCGACTGTGCCGCGCAAAGCAACACTATCGCCGTAAAATGAATAGGAAAGCCCGGCTTTGGGATTGAGCCTGAAATCGGCAACCTTTTCGGAGTCTGCTGCGGTCACTGCCCAAACTTCATTGCATCCTAACGAGTGAATTTTATCCAATGGCACAGGGCGAGGAAAACCCTCCGCATTGACCGATGCCAGCGTAACCTCTTTGCATTGGGAAAGAAGATGGATCGCTTTTTCAATCAAACTCCTTTCATCTTTCTCTTTCCAGCGTTTGAGTGTTGGGAAGATTTGTTGCATTTGAGCCTTTGCCTGTTGGGGCGTCAGATTCCAACCCGTTTCCTTGTTAATCTGGTCGGTAAACTGAGTGCAGAACTCTATCATCTGGCTCATGTTGAAATCTTGGAGGAAAGCACCGCCTTTGTAGCAGTAGCCACAATAGTCCTTACTTTTACTGCCGTCTGAATTTGTGCCGATGTTACCCTCTACAAGGGGCATACCGCAGCTTTGACAAAATCTTTGTTCCATATGTTCTATCATCGTTTTCAAATAATCAGTTCACTATCCCGTCATCTTTTTTTGAATTTCTCTTTTGCGTATTCGTAGGATTCAAGGATGTAAGGTTTTAATAATTCAAATGTCGCTTCAGATGGGGTTAAAGCGCAAATCCAGCCCATCCACGCATAAACCGGATGCGGCATAATGACATCCTTTGCGGTAAATTCATACGGCATATCTACAATGCAACCTTTACATGGACGTTTGGGCAGTTCTCCGAATAAAGTGCGGAAAGTCTGTTTTCTGACTCCTATATTTATTCGCCACACATCCTTGCGGTCAAGGTGGGAAGCTCGATCATTGTCGCCATCCTTTTCTTTTATCGTCAAGATATAAACCCCACGTTTCAACACTCCATCCGGATTGTAGAAAATCCCACGCTCGCCCCAACTGTTTACTTCGACCGTCCCTTCAAGGTTGTCAAGGCAATATTTCAAAATATCATCAGGTGCAATAGCCATCTTTAATCAAAACATTTAATTAACCTGTACATCGTTTCTATATCCTTCGATGCCATCTCGAATTTTGACTTTTCAATCAGAATGTTCTGGCCGGTCATAATGTAAGAGGACATAATGCGTATTCCATTATAGAAAATCTCAGTATTACGTAACTTGTAAGTAGATATACTTGGAACGGCATTTTTCTTGGTCGCCTTCTTGCATATCATATTAAAGGCTTTCTTTGCCACATCACCCATAAGCATGATAACCTTGACGTTTGGAAACAAAGCAAGCTCTTTTTCCAGATAGGGCAGGCTATCCTCTATGCTCTCCTTTGAAACTGCATATTCGCTTTTAGGTGTCTTGACAGCATTGGTAATGTAAATTCCATGATCCAGAATATCCTGTATTGAATTTACCTCTATCCCTGCTTTTCTGAACAATGGAATTGTCGTTGACATATACGCGGAATCCTGTTTCCCGTAGAAATCCTCCTCCGGACATGACGGGACAACCTCGTTTATCATGATTGCCCGTATCGTTTCCGGCTCAATATTTACGTCATTAAGCCGTAGATTTTGGGTATCCCCACAGAGTTGTTGTAGTTCCAACTTTATATTCATGATTCTCCTGAGGTTAAACGAATTTAGCTGTTTTCAAAGAGTCCTTCAAAAAACATTGCAGATTCCTCCGACAAACGCCGGGTTGCAGCTATACTTTGAGCCAACACAACTCCTTTTGAATTGATTCGTAATGGCTTCTCTTTACTCTTCGGATAACCGAATCTAAGAAGTGGCACAACCTCATCAGGAATGAGGCGCGGTTGGATAACACTGCCATTTTCTCCCCATACTGCCCATTCGGCACAGCAATTAAACGGTTCCTGATGCTTGCAATGGGGTTTGTCGCCGGGAATAATCATCGTGAGATTCTCAGGCACGCTCTGGAGACTTTTATAAGAAACGTCTTTTGCACAAAAGAATGCGTCAGAGACCTTAACGACAACACCTTCGGGAATAAGAGACCTGTAAGGATTTCCGAGTTCTCTTATGCAATAGTCGAAGGCTCTTTCCTTATGAGTCACTTCCAATCTTGCCATTATGTAGAGATGCCTATCAAACAATGAGACCGGAAATACGACATCTCCCTCTTTTATTGATGCTATTGACGGCATCCTTGAGTGGATGCTGCCAAACACTACTTTTACAGGCCCTGTGTCATTTGATTTTCTTAGTTCGTCCAACCAGTCCTGAGGCCAGTAAACAGTATAATATGCCATAATATGATGTTACTTGTTTCTATTCAAAAAAGCTGCTGCCAGTTCGGGGCTGTTCAGTGTCATGGCTGATGCGTCTTCGAGATTTTCAGCATCTTCATCATCCGAGATTGAAATGAAGAATGTGATTTCTTCGGTGCGCTCTCCGAATATTCCCGAGCCTTTGACCTGCGCCATCGCTGATATCATTGCGCTGAAGAAAAAGGCTTCGCCCGGCAAAGTGGCGTGGTTTTCCCACAGCGATTTGCTGAGCTTCACCAGTTCGCTGCCATGTCCGTCGGAATATCCCCATTCATCCGGATGCCATTTGCTCTCGTCATCGGGTTCTTCGTCTTCGCTTTGAAGGTACTCCAACGTGTTCACAGCGAGAAAAAGAGAGCAGCAATACCTGTCGGTGACCAAGGCGGCAGTGTATATGTGCTCATCATCTATGCGGCCAAGAATTTCGCGCAGGTCAGTTGTAACCGCATCTCTGATTTTTTCAGTCACTTCCTGCCAGAACGGGGCTACGGGAGTGGCTGGTTCTTCTTTTTTCCGCTCGCGGGCTTCAAAGTCGGGCGAGTTGATATAGCCGATATACTCTTTGGCTTCTTCCGAACCGAGTTTTACAGCATCCTCAAAATACTGGTATCCCAACTCAATATCAGCCTCGGTGCCACGTCCGAAGGCATACGCCACGCCGAGTGCGGTGAGCACCTTGACGGTTATTGACTCCCATAGATTGTCGATGTCTTCACCGGCTTCATGAAGATACTCGAATGCCACATCGTCGTCTTGAACTGTTCCCAGCCCCTCCTGATAGCATAAACCGAGGTAGGCGGCGGTCTGCGTCCGGGTGGTCTCGCTGCATTTCGGGTTTTGGTATGCCTTTTCAAACCATTCCACAGCCTTGGCGTAGTCCTGCTCCACATCACCGAAGCCTTCAAACAGATAATATCCTACCTCAAATTGTCCTGCGGGATGTCCGCATTTGGCAGCCATTTCATAGAGTTGATATGCAAGGTCGATATTCTCATCCACTTCTTCACCGGCTTCGTAGATATGCCCTGCATTGTATGCGGCTTGTGGGTCGCCCCTGCGGGCAGCCTCCACATATCGCAACAGCCCACCGTATGAGTCGCCCTTCTCGGTGCGGAGATAATAACCGTAGTTGTTGCAGATTACGGGTGAAATATCCGCCAGCTTCAAGTAATATTTCTCATAAACATCTTGCGCAATCTCGCAGAGGCCGGATTTGCGTATGTCGCAGTAATTGCCCCATCCGGCACAAAGCCCGCCGTCGAAACTGCGCTCGTACCACACCTTTGCTATCGGCCAGGCCCATGCGTTATAGTCGCTTTCGTCTTTGAATTGCTTGGCATAGTCTGGCTCGACACGCAGATAGTCGCCCCAATAATACACATTGCCGACCATGTAGCAACAGAAGGCGTCGCCACGCTCTGCCTGACCGAGAATCTCCTCAAACGCTTCCTTAAACGAAGCGAACGGCATTGCACGTTCCACCGAAGGGGTGAGGTTTGCGCTTCGCGCAGCACAAAGAACGCCCGTGGCACTGCCCATCATCGCGCTCTTCTGCATCAGCTTCGATGCGTTTTCATCGTCAGCTTTGAAGCCTGCCTGCGGCCATACATACGACTCACCCATGAAGCAGCGGGCTATGAATGCCAGCGCATCTGCATCGCCCTTTTGCGCCTCCAGTATAAGTATTGAGTATCCCCGGCGTATTTCATCGCGGTCAAAACTTGACCAAATCAGCTTGACTGCCGTTTTCACCTGCCTGCTATATTTACCTTTCATCTTTCTCTTCGTCTAAAAATCTGAATACCAGTCTTCCAAAATAATCGTTTACGTCAAACTCCTCCAAACAGCTCAGAGGATCGGGCAATCTCTCGCCATCAATCAGACTCCACAGCCAGCTCCGCAGGAGACCGACATCAAAAATAACACCTCTGTAACCAATAGGCACCGGCTCCGACCACCTTACATATTCAACTTTATATCCGGTGGTCGGAGCGGTATCATTGTCACGCCTGCTGATGTTGATATACCCGCCATCGCCTTTAGTGAAATCATAAAGCATCCATAGCGATTTGCCCTCTATGATATCTTCCAAAGCACAGAACACATCCGCCATATCAAAGTATCGGAAATCCTCGCCGTCAACACAAAGTTTCGTCTCTGCCTTTTCTTGCTCGGGATGGATTTTCTGGCAGTGCCAGCCGGTCATATCAGGGAGCGATGCGGTGCGGAAGAAGTCACACATGATATCGGCGGCCATGTCGCAATCAACGTCCGACCGCCACATTCGCAGCATATACCCGTTGACCATAAAACATACCGCTATACTGCTATCCTTAAAGTAATCAATTGAGTATGCCTTTGCATCGCTGACCAACACCACCGGCACGCATTTTTCAAGGTATACGCATCCGTTATCCTCAATGTCGTCTATAGCATCAAGGATCTTTTCCTCGGTCACGTTTGATGTGCGTATATCCCCGTTCTTTGTGCCCAACACATATTGTGGCTTGCGGGCTTTAAGTCCGGAAAAGATGTCTCGTGTATCGTTGCTCATTTTCAATTAACGGTTTTTATGTTCAGCGGTCAGTTTGCCGCTCTCGATTGATATGTATGGCATAATTTAATTCTTTGCAATTACCCACTTGTCACTCTTGGATTTTCGTTGTGCACAATAACCAAGAGGTAAATCATTCAGGTTGCTGATAGTCGGATCTAAATCCAATACATACTTTAATGAAACTATCCTTGCGTCGCTTTCATTATGTTCTTTACCACAAAGGAATTGCCATGCTCCGTCATCCGCATCGTGTGAAACAAATAATATTTTTTCTTTACCATCCAGGATATGACTGCATATGAAAACAGCCGTATTTGGAGCGTCTGAAAACGGGAAAATATCATTACCCTTATTGGGACTGTTTATATGCTTGCTTATAGCCATTGCAGTCCAACCTATTGCAAGATATACTGTTGCATAGACGACAAACCATAATTCATGTATGTCAAAGAAAATCCATGTCCCGGCAAGAAACGCTACGGCTGACACCAATGGAAGATTCCACATTTTCTTTATGTCTTTCCCGCAGCGATAACCAAGAATCGCAGAATAAATAGGATTCACAATTAAGAAAAGCATCATGCACAGTGCCATTCCGGAACATTCAGACGCAAGCCGGGCAACGGCAAAAGGCAATGCTAACATCACAAGGATTGTGATTGCCAGCCAAATAATTATAGCTCTTTTATTAACCATCAGTATAATACTTATTTTAGTATGTCGGAAAGGCTCGATTCTACAAACATTGTCGGAGTAAACTCCACAATCCGGTAGTCAGCAACACCATTGATGTTGAACGGATCTTGAGCGATGATGGAGTCTACCAACGCGCGATTGTCAGACTTTATCATTATCACACCGCCAACGCGGGGAGTCTGCGGACCGGATGCGATGAAATCGCCAGCCGCATAGTGCTCGGCAAGATAGTCACGATGAGCCTGAAGGAAACGGTCGACTTCTTCAAGCGGTTTCTTATATGTCAGAATTGCAATAAACATGGCTGTCCGGTTTTTCCAGCGTTTGAGTTGTGGAAAGAATTGACGCATCATGTCTTTTGCCTGTTCCTGTGTCAAGGTCTGTCCTGACTCCTTGTTTATCTCGTCGGTAAACTGAGCGCAATGTTCAATCATCTGCTCCATAGTGAAGTCTTGTGTGAATCTGCCATCCTTATAGCAGTAGATACAGTAATCCTCGTTGCGACTGCCATCAGCATTAGTACCTTTGTTGTCTGTAGTCAGCGGCATTCCGCAGCTTTGACAAAATTTATGTTCCATATTCTTATCTTATTTTTGTTTAATCAAACCTTCCAAGACAATCTTAGAGACCTCAGCAATGATGGCTGAGGTCGTTGCTATGTCGTAATTGGAATCAGCAACAAACACGGCAACAGAATATCTTGTACCATTAGGCAAGTTCACATATCCACAATCATTTACTGCGGATATGCGACCTTCGGGTGTCGGAAATCCTGTACCTGTCTTATGTCCTATCAGGGCATTAGTAGGCAAAAGGGGGAAAGCAAGCCTGTCAAGCCCCGTGCGACACTGTTCAAGCATGACGGATATTTCAGAATATGACTGTGATGCGTTTCTCAATTCGTGGTAAAACCTATCAAATAGCTGCGCCATTGCCAAAGGTGTGGTACGGTTAAGATAGCTTAGGTATGGATCACGGTGCATATCTTCTTCCGAGGCTCCGATTACAATCTCATCAGAGATACCCATTTGCCTCATTATTGATGTTACTCCCGATGTTCCACCGACGCGATGCAGGAGTATGTCTGCCGCATTGTTGTCACTCTCAACCAAAGACCATTCAAGCAGTTCTCTTACAGTCATGGCATTTAGGCTCTTACCATACTTTTTGAGCATCGGGCTATAGGTATCCTCTTTCATAGCCTTCTCGCTGAATGTTACGGTATCGTTCAGGGACATACCGTTAGTATTTATCCAGTGCGCTACCGTCAGAGCCAGCGGAAATTTGACTACGCTCATCATAGGGAAATCCCGATTGCCGTTGACAGATACGGTGTCTTTGCCATTGATAATGACCGCGACACCTATCCGGGCATCTTTCCCTTTGATATACTCGTGCAAAGCATTCTCTATCGCCTTGTTTCCACCAGCGAAAGCAGGCGATATAAAAGACAAATATATAATTATAAACAGTAACTTTCTCATTTTGAATACAGTTTTGTCCCTCATATAAAATGACAGTCTAATGAACCTAAATCCCCGTCTTGAATAGCTTTGATTGAATTACAAATTATATCTGCGTCCCAGTTCCACCATTGGAGTTCTTGCAATCGGGCTATAATATCTGTAGAGAATCGTTTTCGTATTTCCTTTGCAGGAACACCGCCAACAATCGAGTATGGCTCGACATCCTTTGTGACAACAGCTCGTGTGCCAATTATAGCACCATCACCGATGGTCACTCCAGCCATTATTATAGCGTCATATCCAATCCACACATCATTGCCAATTACAATATCGCCCTTGTTATCCCAAGCAGAAACAACATCAGATTTCGGTAAGTCCCATTCCTCAAAGAAAAGCGGGAACGTGTATGTAGAAAGCGATTTCAGGGTATGGTTGGCGCAATTGAATATAAACTTTGCTCCGCAGGCTATTGAGCAAAACTTTCCGATAATCAAACGATCATGATTTATAGGATAATGATACAGCACGTTATTCTTCTCAAAGTCACGAGGGTCATTCACAAAATCATTGTAAATGGTAAAATCTCCGACTTCAATATTCTGGTGCGTTATGACTGATTTAAGATAGACAGTCTGATTATCACCAGAACGAGGATATATCTCTGTTTGGTTCATATCTAAAACTATTTGAGCCGTTCTATTTCATTTATATTCAATATGTGCAAATAATGATAAATATTGCCATCTTCCTGCGCATCACCATTAATGCCAATAATGCTCTTGACTTCCATATAATAATCAGTTCTATTCTTGGCTATTGCCTTCTATCACCTGATTTATCAACTCCAGGACTTCATCGTCTGACATTTTTCTATCTCTTACAAGAGTGCTTATCACTCCACGAATGGAATTGTTGAAATATCGCTGAACGACATTTTTCAGATTGTTACCACAATACTCCTCTCTTTCGATAAGGGGATAGTAGATGAATCCGTTGTTTCCTGCCGGCTTGTGGTCTAAAAAGCCCTTATCAACAAGAAACTTCACGAATGTAGATATGGCGGTTCTGCTTGGACGAGGTTCGGGATAAGTGGCAATAATCTCCTTAACGGTAGCTTCGCCCTTCTCCCAAAACTTATTCATCACTTCTTCTTCACGCTTGGTAAGTTGTTCCATCATAAAATGAAATTTGGTATATGCAAAATTAGTCTAAATAAATTAGTCAGTCAAGCAAATACGGCTATTTTTATGATTTATAAGCAAACGTTATTATTACGACAATGAAATTTATAGATTAATCAATGAAAATGAAGCAAGAGAATGTAGATAATTATTCCGCTTACTTCATTTTTTTATATACATTTTTATCCCTTTCGGATGGTTTTCATCCTTGAATTGAAACCCCGGCCGCCGATGATGACATGATCGGCAATGAAGTTGTTTGACGAACTTTGTTCATTTATCAGGCTACTTTCTTCAATTCTGTTGTTCCCACCTAGCATACATCTTCCTTGAAAGTTCCACAATTTCTTTGCTCAACTTCACAAGATCGATGGTATGTTTCTCCAGTTTGTAGAGCAACGCCATCGCCTTCTTCTCCGAAAAATGGATGCGCAATTCTTTAACGACCTGATTGTAGTTCGTACCGATGGCACGGAACTGGGCGTGGAAGTCCGATAGTTTGGTGTAGTAGTCCACCAGCGTCTTGTCCACCTTCAGCACCCTGAACTTCTGCCCGAAGAAGTGCGCCTTCAGAAAGACGGCTTTCGCATACACCTGTGATTCTTCGTACATCGTGAGAAATTTGTTCCATTCCTCATCATCGAAGCGCACCATCACGCAGTGCGTCTTCGGGTTCAATTTGGGATTTCTCCCGTACTTGCTCTTCTTTTCCATTCTCTTGTTCTTTTAATTTAATGGTTCATCCATTGTTTAATCTTTGATTAAGGAACCCCGAAATTATCCGACTGCGGAGGATAATTCTGCCCACGGCAGTACTGGTTTTTTCAGTTACTCGGAAGCATTCGGGTAACTGAAAATATACCTTGCTGTGTCTTTGAGGACACAAGAATCCTCCGCCTGTCGGATTGTTTTCCGAGTGTAATAACTCTATTTAGGTGTTGGTTAAGCCGATGAAGTATATTCACTGACATGACCAATTCTACCGTAATCCTATCAGAGTTTGCGCCACTGCTCAATGTCGTTTCTGTAAGCGGCAAGGTGCTGACGGGCGAGGTTCTCAATCAATCCTGACACGCTCATACCTCTGTCTCCGAGACAGCGGACAATCCTGTCCAACCCGTCTCGTACCTCACAGCTGACGAACACAGGCTTGCGGTCGGCAATCTTGGGAACTTGCAGGTAGGCGGTACGATACTCATCCAAAGACAGCCTGCGCTGCTTGCTGCTGATGCGTCTGACAATCGTCCGTTCCGATGCTGCCACTATCCCAGTTGAGGGTCCCTTCACCTCCTCGTCTGCATTTGAGGTCTCCAGTACCTCTTGTTCGTCCGGTTGGATAGCTTTGGACACTACTACCTGTATAGCGGATGTGTCCGGTTCGTCCAATGGAGGGAAGATATTTGGTCTTTCCGTAGCTGTTTCTTGTTCCGATACGGAAGAAATATCCTCCGGCTTACGGCTGTTCATGGAAGGCAGGTAGTCTTCCAGATTGAAGTTCTTGAAATCTTCTTCGTTCTCGTAATTTCGTTTCTTTGTCATTTTGTTGAAATTTAAAGTGAATACTCGTTAGTCTGTATGCGCATACTTGACCGTTTGTCGTGAGCAAAATAACTGCCTATAGTTCAGTCAGTCAAACGAATGGATGCAGTGGGGCAATTTTGTGCGGTTTTGCCAACACTGGGTGCTCATATATGGTGAGAACTTCACTGATTTGCCGGATTGTTGGAATTACACAAGTAATGGTTCAGACTTGAACAAGGGATTATGGCAAGTCTTGTAGGTGGCTTCTTTTTTTCTATTAAAGAGAAGATGTGCCAACAGGCATTGTTTCAACTGTCCTTGAAAAGGATAATCAAAAGTTCATGTCACCATAATCCGATTAAGAGTCAGTATTCATGGATTACATTTTGCACCTTGTAGAGTATGCAGACAATAGGCAATAGCCATAAGTGATAATAAGAATGTGCTGTACAAGTAATCTGCCACCCGGACAACCTCTACCACTTGGTGCCAAATGCTGCCAGATTTGAAAAATCCATTGTTCTATAGATTTTTGCCCTTTTCTTTGCAGCGAAAAAGAACAGAAACAACTAAAAGCCACAGATATGGAAATAGTATCAATCGAAAGAAAAACCTTTGAGGAGATGGTCGCCAAGTTCGACCGTTTCGCCCGTCGCATGGATGCCATCTGTCAGCGGCATGGAGAGAAAACAATGGGCAAGTGGATGGACAATCAGGACGTGTGCCAAATGCTCAACATCAGTCCGCGTACGTTGCAGACCCTGCGTGATAACGGCACGCTGGCTTACTCGCAGATAAACCACAAGACGTATTACCGTCCCGAAGATGTGCAGCGTATTATGTCAATAGTCGAGGACAGGCGAAAAGAAGCAAAGTTCAAGGGAAGGACTATATGAATTTGAGTCAGTAAACAGAGTATAATGATAATAACCACTCTTACCTTTGCAGTGTCAATAGCGATTGGCACTTTTTTCTAGTAAGAGAGATGTCCATCGGGTGGATAATTGTTTGTAGTTTTGCTAAAATGATTGTCCATCGGCAGCGAGCCCATCAACCACTTTGTCCTCCTCTGGAGATACCGTGATTTAGATTTCGCCGCTGCCTTTTTTATATCTTTAGAGCCTGGACAAAGTATCGTAAGCCGGATTGACCGAGCTTGAGTTCTGCCAAGAGTGAAGGTGACGAAGATTATTGACAGTCAGATTGTATAACCAAATAATCCAATTGACATGCAACCGAGATTTAAACCAACTGTCTATTTCCGCCAGTGCGTGGGTATAGATATCGCCAAATCGACATTCATGGCCTGCCTGTCCATGCTTGATGCAGAAGGATGTAGCACATCGCCGATAGAATTCACCAATGACAGGCACGGATTCAACCAGTTCGTCAGATGGACGCGTAAAGAGTCCCTCAAAGGGTATCCGCTTTGTTTCGTCATGGAGCCTACAGGTGTATATTACGAGGCTCTTGCAATGCACCTTACCAAACTCGGGATGACCGTTCATGTTGTTCCGGCAAACCGAGTCAGGGACTTCGCAAAATACGAAGGATACAAGACTAAGACCGACAAAATCGATGCCTATATCCTCTCGATGCTCGGATGCGAGAATCGCAAGCTCAAGAATTGGGCGGCACCGGATGAGCAGTTTGCGTCAATACGGTCATTGTGCCGCCTGCGCACCTCTCTGGTAAAACACAGCACGATGCTGAAGAACCGGCTTGGAGCACTTACTGTAAGCTCTTTCTCAGACAAAAAGACTGTAAGGATATGCTCTGCCGCACTTGATGATATTGATAAAAACATATACAAAGCCGAGACCGAGATCCGGAATCTCATTGATAAATCCGAGCAATTCAAGGAAGCAGTCAGACTGTCAACTACTATTCCGGGAATAGGTCAGACTACTGCCGCCGCCATACTTGCCGAGGTCGGATGCTTCGCCAACTTCAACAATCACCGGCAGGTGGTCTCTTTTGCCGGTCTGGATGTCGTGGCCCGTCAGTCGGGTCCGCAGGATCCAAAACGCCACATATCGAAGAAAGGAAACTCGACAATCCGATCCATGCTCTACATCTGCGCGATGTCTGCCATACGTTTCAATCCCAAGATGAGAGAGTTCTATGACCGGATTAAGAAATCCAATCCGTCAGGGAAAGTGGCCCTTGTCGCCGTCATGCGCAAACTCCTGATTCTGATGTATTCAGTCTGCAAATCCAAGAAACCTTACGACCCGGAACACTCCACTAAAAACTGACAGATAAAAAAATAGGCCGGTGATAACACTCGGCCTACACGGGATGGGCGATTCCATATCGGAATGCGTCCTCCATAACTATGCGCAAATTTAAGCTGAATTTTGCACAAAACCGAGCGTTTGACAGGGAAAAATTACAACTTTATCGACAAAAACATTCCTCTCTCCTTCTGGGAGGGGATGCCCGAGCGGCGGGGGCGGACTAAACCGCCCCCAAGAGCGAATACGCGTCTTGGGTAACTTATAATTGTAGCGAATCAGATGGCAATTTACGCCATTTTGAGAAAAATACAGATATTGGTCAATTTTTCCTCAAAAAGATTTGGATTTTATCACAGTATCTAAATCCGAAGAAACATGAATGAACTGATGACCAAGAGCAGCGAGTGGATAATCCACTTTATGGGCAGCCTTGACCGATTGCTGGACAGCTTCGAGCATCTGACTGCCAACTACCGACCGACATTGGGCGGAGAACGGTTCTTTACCGACAAGGAAGTGTCCGTACGTTTGAAAGTAAGCCGCCGCACACTTCAGGACTACCGCAATGAGGGGCGGATACCTTACATCCAGTTGGGTGGTAAAATCCTCTACCGTGAATCTGACATAGAACGGATGCTGAATGACGGTTACCGCTCCGCCTACCGACTGACGGGCACCTGATTTTCTTGAAGGAGCGAAGTTTGCCGTCTGCCTGTAATTTGCGGCAGCAATAATCCATCAACAAAAAGAAGAAGGAACGGTATATGGATGAAGTATCAATGTTTAGCTTCGTCTGTAAGCCGTTCCTTCTTTTCGTTCCTTCTGATTTCCCATCAGTCGCTTGTTTCCGTTGCCGGATGCCTTTTCAGTGCGTGGCTGACAGTGGCAAGGTTTTCGGGCTGAATACGCTCAAACTTGTTTGAGGAAGATTCTGTCCGAAACGGCTCTGCCGCCCGACCTTGCCAATGCCGTCAGAACCACACGCTACCTTTGCATCCGTGCATCGGGAACAGGTGGCTGACGGGATGAATTCAATTATACATCAGTTAGTTTTTAATCATAAAATTTTACATTTTTATTGAGTAATTTATGAAAGACAGGCTTCAATATGACGAAACTTGTTTGTTTTTGAATCAATAAGTACTGAACGGTGGCCTAATCCCAAAATAATTCGCTATCTTTGTATTATGTTAACGGCATCGTAAATACAAGAGTTGGTGAAAGGTGCTGAGGGCTACAATGTAGACTTCAAATGCAGTGTACCTTCTAAGGCTAAGGAAATCTCCGATGAAGTTGTGGGATTCGCCAATGCTGCCGGTGGCTATATTCTTATTGGCGTTGATAACGAGAATCTAATTAAAAACAAATAAGTTTTAATTGTGTGCCTACATTTAAAGTATAATCTTAACATCCCGGTTAGCCATGACAACAAATATATTCTCTCCTGTTCAACAGAAAATGTTATTCAATCAGATTAAGGAATCTAATTTTTTTAATTCCTTGATAAATGATGGTAATTTCTTTGGTTTTCTGTCAAACATTTGGGATATAGATACATTGCCATCATCAGATCCTCGCTTTAATAATCTGAGAGGTGACATTCAACAACATATGTTTAACAATGATGATTGGGATTATGATTATTTATTCGCTGAAGCGCTTCAATTGTTTAAAAAGGAGGAATTATTCAATAAGTTTATTATTGAAACCGTAAATCCGATTTATCATAATCATGATTCTCAACTTATTCTCGTTGCCACCATTAACGAATATTTGCTTCCTAAAAAATACATTCTAAAGCCTTATGAGGTTAATGAGAATGGAGACCTTTCGTATAAAATAGAACCACACACGTCAATTATTGATGATAGCACAGTAGTGGAAAATAATATTCCTTTTTTATTGGAACGAAACCCACGAGGTTATGCACACAAAATTTCGTCACACTGTCAACCAAATAAATTTCCATCATTTGTTATGGTGGTAGATCATTGGGATGATTACGGAGTAGAATCTCGATTTGAACTGTTTTACTATGAATCTAAAGAGGGTTATACGCATATTGGTCCACTAAAGATAATTAACGTCAAGCAGGAATATACAGATTCAGAACATCAAAAATATCGTGTTCGCGACCTTATGGAAGATAGTTTCTATTCATTAGGTGAAAACGATTTTTGCTCAATTGGACAAACACAAGAATATTATGACAATCTTAAACAAAATTTCCCCAAGAAGTACCTCTCTATATTATGGGCCTTAAAAGATTGTGCTATTTTTTCATTTATAGAAGACAATTTTGAAAGACATCCATTTTTCCATAGTCTCATAAGAGACAATAGTGTAGAGCGCATTCTAAGGAAAGAAAAATATCTAATTGATAATCGGAAAATATCAAGCTGTTATAGATTCTCTTATGAGTTTTCTCCCAAATATGCTGAGAATCCGATTCATATAGAGTTCTCTTTTGATATTAACAGTGCTTTTCAGCAGAGAGTTTTTGCTATAATAGGACAAAATGGAGTTGGCAAGACACAACTAATCACAACTTTACCGCTTGATCTCGCAAAAGGGAGAGAGGATCTATTTGCACCACAAGTTCCATTATACAGTAAAATAATTGCTGTTTCAACAAGCCTATATGATAGCTTTGATGTGCCAAAGAATAGTGTGGGATTCAATTATGTATATTGTGGATTAGCTTGTGGAAAAAAAGATAGTAAAACGATTTTAGCACCAAAGGAATTAAAACTGAAATTATTGGAAACAACAAAAACAATTAATGGCAGAGAACGGGCTGAATCTCTAAAGAATATACTATCTCCTTTATATTCGGCAGATATAATATCTGCATTATTTACAACTCAAGAAGAAAAATTGAAAGTAAATCAAGCCCGTTTAATCGAAATTGTAGACTATATGAGTTCTGGAGAATCTTCGCTATTGTTTATATTTTGTAATATTGTTGCCAATATTAGGTATGATTCATTAATCTTGTTTGATGAGCCAGAAACACACTTGCATCCAAATGCTATAACGTCATTGATGTCATCAATATATCAATTACTTGATGAATATCAATCGTATGCAATTATTGTTACACATTCCCCTCTGGTTATTCGAGAGATGAGATCAACCGGAGTAAGAATTATGGATAGGATAAATAATCTACCAGTAATTCGCTCCATTAATATGGAATCGTTAGGAGCAAATGTTTCATCATTGGTTGAAGAAATTTTTGAGAACAAAGACATTCCTAAGTATTTTAAAACAAAAATTGACGAGTTAATATCATTAGGTTTATCATATAACGATTTAATTTCGGCTTTACAATCACGTGATATTGAATTGGGCATTGGTCTTAAAATGTATATTCAACAACGATACAAGTTACAAGCATGAGAAAAATCAAGAGTTATACTGGGGACACATTCAATTTTCACAAAAAAGTGTTGAATGCAAAAAAGGAAGGTAAAACTAAGACTATTGTTTCAGATATTGAGGGAATAATAAAGACTCAATTTGAATGTTATGACACCTGCTTTAAAGAAGACACACTTCAAAATTTAAAGGCAGTGCCCATTACGAGCGAACAAAAAGAAGCTTTATTGAATATGTATTCATTTCAGATGAAGCCATTCCAAGAATTGCTTGCAGAGCTTACTACTGATGAACATAATCGAGTTTCAAAGTTATGTCCAAATTGTACAATTAATAATGTTCAATCTTTAGACCATTGTATCCCCAAAACAGAGTTTCCAGAATTTTCTGACAATCCCAAAAATTTGATGCAATGTTGTATGACTTGTAATGGGAAGAAATCAAAAATCTGGAGGACTGAAACAGATAGAATATTCTTGAACTTATTTATAGATGAAATACCGAATCATCAATATCTTTTTGTCCGAGGAGAACTTATAGAAGGGACTCCTGTGTTTTCATTTAGATTAGAACAACCAACAGAAATCAGCGACTTGCTTTACGCGAAAATTATAGGTCATTATACAGGGCTTGATTTACTTAATAGATTCGCAGAGAATTCTTCCGATGTTATTGACGAACTTATATTTATAATTAAGTCATTAATTGCGAACTCTATTCCTGCAGACAAGATAAAGAAAAGTATTCTTGACGCAGCATTAAAACTGCAAGAGAAGTTTGGTGCAAATTATTGGAAAGCTCTTCTTTATATTGAATGTGTCTCTAATAAAAAAATATACGACATCATAATCTCAAATGCTCTATAATCAGCCAAAGATGAGCCAAAGCCATAAATTTGAGGGATTATAAGTATATTTTAAAACTCTTGACCGAACATTTTAGCGGACATCTCACGGAAAGAATGAAAGCAAACTTTGTGACAATAGCGGAGCATAAAATTGGTCTGTTTGGTGGGTACGCACTTTTTTTACTACACACAGACCTAACAGCCTCAAAGTTGGCTTAGTGAAAGTGTTTCAATCCGTGTTAATCCTCTATCTGAGTCGGATATTGAAAAAGGTGCTGGCTGACAGCTACCGTTCCGCTTACAGACTGACGGCAACCTGATTTTATTGAAGAAACGCAGTTTGCCGTCCGCCCTAAGTTTGCACCAGTAATGGAACTTAGGCAAAACCTCAGTTATACCATAGGTTTTTATTTTTGCCACAAGAAAAGAATAATGCTATCGGAGTCTCTTTCTTGGTGACGCAGATTTCACTTATTACAAATTGTCTGAACAGGATACTTTCTCTACTGCATATCCTGAATGCAATAGCTATAATCATTTCAAGGCTGTAAACGTCATAACTGATACCATCGGGTTGCCTGATATATCGCATTGTATCGGCTTCGCTCAATTCCTTGTTCTTGTAGATTACCCGTATCGCCTTGCGGATGTCGCACGAGAATACCCCGAACAGGTCAGCTATCTCGAACTTGGTCATCCACATGGGGGCAGCCGGTACGGTGACCGCTCCCGTTTCACTGATTGTGATTATTCCTCTGCTCATAATTCATTTATTTTATGATGATTATTTACTGTTTCTTCTTTCCGCCAACCAATATTTCCTTTCTGTGGCCTATCAGCTTGTCCATATCCTTGGAGATTTTATCATCGGTTATCCGTGCATATCCCTGTGTCGTCTTGATATTGGAGTGTCCCATCATCTTAGCGATACTCTCAATCGGAATGTCCGCAGAAATCAGGAATGTTCCGAAGCTGTGCCGACTTTGATGATAGGTCAAGTTTTCCTCTTTTCCTATGGTTACTCCCAACTCGTGAACCTCAAACCATAGGGCATCACGGTTGGGAAGAGGAAACACGGGCTTCTCATCATCTGTTGTGTTATACAATGATAATATCTGCTCCGCTATGGGATGCAAGGGTATGAACGCCTCCACCTTTGTCTTCTTGCGGTTGATGCGGATATATCGTCTTCCCTCCGCATTTGTCCCGATATGGTGGGGATGAAGAAGCTTGATGTCCACATACGCCAGTCCCGTCAGGCTCGAAAAAATAAAAGCCCGTCTTGCCAGTTCCATCCGCTTGTCATACATCGGTGTGGAAAGTATCTTCCTGAACTCCTCGCGGCTGATGTACCTGTGCCTTGCCTCTGGCTTTGTCTCATACTCCAAGTCCTCGCAGGGATTTACACGGATAATCTCCTTGTCGACTGCAAGGTACAACAGCCTGTTCAGCCAACGCAGGCAATGGTTGGTCTGGGAAGCCCCGAAGTTTTTGCATTTCTTCAAGTGGGCTTTGTAGGACTTGCCGAAATCCTCCGTCACTTCTTCAAGAAGCATATCCTTTCTCCCGGTAGACGCTATAAAGTCTGTCAGGTACTTTTGATAGTACATTGAAGCCCGATAGGAGGAAGTGGAATCAATCTCTTCGGAATGCTTCTTCAACCGCTCCCGTTCCCATTCACCCATCTGTAGAAGGGTGGTCGGATGGATATTATTCAAGGATATATGGTTTTTCAACATCTCGGCACTGACCACACCTTGCGATTTAAGTATCTCGGTATAGGCTTCTTCTGTCAGACGCAGGTATTCCCGTAAACGGTTGTTCTCCCTGACGGTCTTTATCTCATTCTTCCTGCCGTTCCAATCTTCGGGGCGGCAATAGATACCTGTACTTATGACTGTCTGTTTGCCGTCAATGGTTATACGGCAGAGTACGGCGGTCGTACCGTCAGCCTTGACCTTGCTGCGGTTGATGTAGGGCAATAGTGAGAATGTGCTTCGCATATCATTGTTGGGTTTATAGGGTCAGTTTGAAATCTTGGGTCGTCTCTATGAACTTGTCCATGTCCTCGAACAGTTTTTTCGGACTGACACGGGCATACACCTGAGTGGTGGAAATATCGGAGTGCCCCAGCATCCGGCTGATGGTCTCAATCGGCACACCCGCTTCGAGCGTGATTAACGAGGCGAAACTGTGGCGCGCCTGATGATAGCACAAGTCGTCTTTAATGCCAGCCAATGCCGCCAACGCCTTCATGTGTCTTCGGAGATTTGGCCAATGCAATAAAGGGAACAGTGTGTCCCTGTCCTCACTGTGATACTTCTCAATCAGCGCAACCGCTTCGGGCAACAGTTTCACGCTGGCACGGAGTTCGTTTTTCTTTCTTCGATACTTCAGCCACAAAGCCCCGTTCTCGTCAGTATATAGATTCTCATGGGTAATCGAGACAACATCCGCATAACAGACCCCGGTGTAGCACCCGAAGAGAAACATATCCCTTGCCAACATATGGGATTTGCGGTAAGCCGGTATTTCCACATCCCGGATTCTCTCAAAAGATTCACGGCTCAATGCCCGTGGTGTCGTTTCAGTCTTCTTCGGCAAGGTAAAATGCCGGAAGTGGATTCTATCGGCATAGCCATCCTTATATGCCAGACGGCATATCTTCTTCAAAATGGCAAGATGATGGCGGACGGTGTCTATCGCATATCCCTTGTTTTCCATGGCGAATGTCTGATAGTCGTGGATGAACTGTTCCGTCAGTTGCCCGAATGCCAAATCCTTGACCTTGTACTGATGCTCGATGAACTCACCGAGTGTAAGACGCATATAGTGATAACTGGGATAAGTCCCTTTCGCACGGTCTATGCCGATACGGGCTTTGAGGTCATCACAGACAACATCCGTCATTCGCATGAGGGTCATCTGTGTTTCCATGCTGCCTTGAAAATGATTCTTCACATCGGTGGCATCAAAATCTACCTTGCGGCTCACAAGGTTGTCGAAGGCGTTGTTCACCGCTAACAGCAACTTCTCAATCCTCGCATTGGTTTCCACCGCCTCCTTGCCCTTGCCGTTCAGACGGCTTTCACGGGGATTCCACAGTTCGGGAGTGCATGACAGCTTGCAACCGAACTGTGCCATCGTGCGGTTCACGGTGATGCGTCCCATGATGGGAGCCTTGCCCGACTTGTCCAGTCCGCTCTTTTTGAGGTAGAGCAGCACCTTGAATTTTTCTACTTTCATACGCTTATATTTTAGGTGCAAAGTTACTTGCCACATAAGCGTTCCTTGATAAGCAAAATGCTGAGTACGAGTGCAAAGAAAACGGTGAGGATTTCTTTTCATTGCTTTCCGTTACCTGTTCTCGTTCCGGTAACTGCCCGGCTAACGGTCTGGTAACTGAACAACCTCAATATTACGTTGTCATTTGCATTTTCTCAATTTGGCAAAATACTGAAACAATGCTCATTTCAAACGGTTTACGTTTAATCTTCTTCTGTCTGCTTTTCCTTGCGTAGCCTATCACTTTCCACGTAAGCCGCCATACTTTCGCCACTCTTTCACTAGCTCTTGGCATTGACTTGTATACGGTATGTAAATTACTAGGACACAAGAACATCATCTCCACACAAGTATACGTGAAAATCATCGATGCTAGTAAAAGACAGGCAATAGACCGGTTTAATGGGGTGTTAGACGCATGAGACGGATATTACTTCAGATTCGGATGGCACGGATCAAGAAAAATACTTCTCCCCAAGATCCGTGTCATCCGCTATAGTTTCAGTCCGCAACTGGCTTATCAGATCAGAGACTTTGTATTATTTCCAACGAAAGCCCCGTGCATTCGGCGACTAATGAAAGAGCGACACCGGCTTTCTTCATGTTACGAGCGTTACGTAGGGTAGCCAAACGCTCACCTTCTGCTTTACCTTTTGTTTCCGCCTCCTCCACGGCGTACTCCATCGTGGCCTTCCAGTCACGGTAGATCTTCAGATTCTCATCGTACGTCGCACGCTCCTTGGGGGACAAGGCATTCACATTCGCTACGTCGAGCAAGCGTCGGAAGTATGCCTCTTTTTCTTTAAATGGGGACATATCAAATAGATTCATATTCTTCAATACATAAATTGTTTTTTCCAACGGAGTCTCGCACTCCTCATAACTCAAATCGAACCGCTCGAACGAAATATAGACTTGTTTGAGCTTGATTCGTCCAAAAGTCTCACCCGTAAGCTCGTTCGCTAGCACCACGTCCGTACGCCACAACGGAAACTCTGGCAAGCTGAAGTTCAACAGATAGATTCCATACACAGGAAGCAGCTCGTACTTCCAGTCACGACCTGTCTCGCCCTGACGGGAGATCATACGGCAAATGTAATAAAAACCTCGATTAAAGAAGTAACGTTGAGGGCAATTCTGCATCTCCAAGATGAATTTGGAACCATCCTCATCCTCACATAAGAGATCAAAGATAACGGTCCGTTCATCTATCAGCTCCGGGACAAGTTCCTTATCTAAATAAGTGATGTCCATCACCTTATGCTCACCTTCCAGTGCGGCATTGATGAAATCCATCGCCACTTGCTTATCTCCAAACACAGCCTTGAAGCCGCCATCCAACATGATGTTCACGTAATGTTCCATAGTTTTATGGGTTTTAGTTGATTAATAATTCACGTATAATGTTGTAAAGGTAAAGACTCTTCTGTTGAAAAACAAGTTTATTCCGATAAATTCTCATCATGCCATCCGCTCCCATACATTATTATAATAATACTACTGAGTTGTTACTTACCTGCACATAACAAAAGCATAATTATGCTAAAAACAATCTCTTATAGCCATTCCCAAATAGAACTTAGAAATTTATTATTCGGGACAATGATCGCTTGCGCGTTCGCGGCTTGTTCAAACGAGGATGATCCTATCCCTAGCGTGGATACGACACCAACTCCAGAAACAGGAACGGCAGATCTTACGATTGTGGTAAAGAATTTGACAAAGAGCACACAGACAAAAGCCGGCGAGGATGAGAATGCCAAGGAAGGCGAAGCTACGATTCACAACTTGTTTGTAGCTCTGTATAATGAGAATGGAACATTCTTACAAGTTAGTGATCTTACGGCTAATAAGGATGGAGAGACAACTGATTCAAACAATGAAATCAAATTTGAAGGATTAAAAGCAGGCGCAAGCTATCGTGCTTTGGCTTTCGCAAATGTTCCAAAGGATGCTCTTTCCGCAACCGCTAACTCTTTTGAGTTGACATCTGATTACTATGTCCTTTCCGGAGCAGGAGCAAATGGGTTGCCTATGAGTAGTGGTATTAGTCCAGTATTCACTCTTGTTGAAGGTGAAAATTATTATGGTTACTCGAGCGCTGCAGGAGGAAACAGCATTGAGCCTGGAAAACCTTTAGGATTAATTAGAAATGTGGCTCGTGTGGAATTGAGAGCTCTTTCTTTGGATATGACTCAAGTCAAGGTTAATAGTAGCCAAAAATACAAATCAGGAACAATTAAGTTTGTGCCTAAAGATGTTTTCGTATTACATGGCCGTAAAAAAGCGAATGTGGCAGACCAAGACATGAGTAATACTGCGTGGTTCAATCTACCAGACAAGGTTTGGGGTAATATTGCCGCTACTTATGAAACTGCTGATGGAGATGATTATTATTCCGGAACCAACTCTAGTAACTCATTCGGTTGTTTTGCTGGAACTGTCGATGCTACTAATTATGTCTTATGCTGATATAGGTAGACACATTCAATAACAATAAAATGTGTAATTATTATGCGCAAAAAACATGAGCATTACAGCGAAGAAGAGAAATTGCATCTTCTTCATTCTTATTATCAATCCGGCATGAGCAAAACCAGTTTTTGCAAACAACATGGTATTAGTGGGATAACTTTGTTAAATAAATGGCTGGCGAAGTATGAATCAGTGGTAAAAGAGGTATCTTTGGCTCCGTGTCAAGCCCCTACGGA